>Ga0302284_1001019_pt1 | contig 12695 bp, 6 predicted proteins | sample III_Fen_E2_1_FD_198760 | JGI IMG/M metagenome (GOLD analysis project Ga0302284, IMG submission 198760) | Peat permafrost microbial communities from Stordalen Mire near Abisko, Sweden - III_Fen_E2_1 | ecosystem: Environmental > Terrestrial > Soil > Wetlands > Permafrost | place: Sweden: Abisko...
ACGTCAGTCTATCACTGCTGAAAAGATATGGTATGAAGGAATGTTTTTCCGCTGATTTGCAAGGGTTATCCGATGCAGTAGCAGTGTTAGACTCCTTAATAAGCGTTTACTTACCATCTGTAAGCGATTTCCTCAAATAGAAATCTGTTTAAACATCACTATTCGCAATGTCATGGTTCAATACAATATTCGCATATGATTTCCCTCGATCATTCTTCGTTCGTGTTATGGATTTGTTTATATTCTCTGGATGGAAAACACTATTTACAATATCCTTAGCGATTCTTTAAGACGCGTAAGGATCGATTTTTAAAGCTGAAGATGACGATGATATCCTTCCAACAATTAAGAAAGCACTTGGATCTGTATCCGAATAGAGAATTCTAGAGAATGCTATGGGGTATAAGATATCAAATAGGATGCTGAAGGAGTTAAGTTAGATTTTGAAGAATAATCCTAATCCAAAGGGACTTAAAGTAGTTTTCGATATTGCAACGAGGAAAAGGAAATGGGAATATATTAAGGAAGAAAAACTTGGTGGTCAGAATAGGGGTAGTAATTTTAATGGGTAGAAGAGATAGTCGAATATTGAGGAGAGTAAAGGGTAAGATAGTGGGAAGATAGCTATTGAGAAACCTAAGGGGATATTTGCGAAAATCATAGAAGGTTTAGTTCCATCATTTTGCTGTGCTTCTACAATCCCATCTGGTGAAGATGTCCCAAATGAAATTACCTTAAAAAATCCTATTCGCTCGTAGATAATACAAGATTAGCATTAGAATTAGTTAAAAAAAGATAATAAAGGTATTTCCAGAATACTGGATACATCCATCCCAGGTTCACATGATTTCTTATTACCGATATAGAAAACATTGTCTACTTAGCAATCGTAATAGTAATAAATATATTAATAAGTAGATTTAATGAGTTAGTAGATATAATATGAAGGAGAGATGCAAGGACATGATTAGTAAGAAGAATAATAAAGATATTACATGGAAGAGATTGAGAATAATTATTAATATTAATTTAATAGGAACGATTATGAATAAGAATATAGAATGAGTGTAGGAAATTAATAATAATAAACATTGTAATAATAATACTAGACAGAAGGATCAATAAGGAATTCAATTAGATCACATTAAACATAAAGAAATAAAGCTGGGGATTCGTGAGAGAAAATTAATAGAAGAAAAATACCCAAAAAAAGAGTTATGTAAATTATATTATGATAAGTCTAAGATAGATAATAATCTGTTTAGATTTAAATTCCGTGGAATCTCGTGGAGAAGAAAGAATGAATTCCCTTTCTAAAAATAATTTCGTTTATTTAAATTAATGTATTTTTCCATTGTAAATTATTACTTAATATTGAAAAAGCATTTGAGTTTTATATTAATATTTATCCATATCTCTACACTAACTAATCCTTGAAGAATTAGCCCTATAAATTTATCCTTGCTCTATTGCTTACTTCAAAAGAAAAAATTATCACTCCCCTCCTCTTGAGTGAGTTTCAGAAATAAAATTTAATTTTTTGAATTCAAAGTCGGGAGGGAAATCGAATTTTTAAATTTAATTTTTTACAAGGGGAAAATCATCGAAAGTGTGATTTTTATCTCTGGGGAGATGCCAAAAAAAAAATTAAATTTTTTGTCAGAATAATTTTACAATCATCCAGCTGCATCATAGGATAACCCAACCCCCTAGGATGATTAAGCCCAAGCGATTTAGAGAAGAATTAGATCATTTTTGAAAGGGGAAAAGATAAAAACTAAAAGGAGGAAAATTGATTTCCTCTGAAATTTGGCAGTTAGAATTAATGATTTTTTGGGGGAAGGGAATATTAAAAAAAATTGAAAAATATGAATAAGACTTTTTTCAATTTAAAAGAACCTAACGAGAAATCACATTACAAAGCATATTTGCTTTCCTTTAGGGTTTGCATGTATAAATACAAGATTTGTCAATCGCTTTCATATCTTGCATAAGCAAATTTCAAAGTAATTTATGTCTCTTCCTAAACTTCTTAACTAATTTGATATGATATGGTATCTGCTTCCCTTTTCAAGAGCAGTCCTTTTCAATCTAGGATTTTTTGATATTGTATTTGATTGTTGTTGTATTTGATTTGTTCATGTTTATTTGTTGTATTATGTAGATTAGTTCAATTTTTTCTGTATTTTATATTAATTCTTTAAGTAACTGAGAATCGAATGGCTGCGGTCGTTGATGGGTATATTAAGGTGTTGAGGAAGATAATTATTAGGGAAGAGTTGGATAAGAGATGAAGAGAGATCGATTTGTCTTTGTTATTGTGCAGACAATCACTTTTTTTTGGAGCTCATAGGTATTATTCACTTAGATTGCTAAAAAACTAAAACTTCGGTGAAGGATCCATTCGAATTAAATCGTTTACGGGATAGTAAAAACAGTAAGTATGTTACTTAAATAGTGAATACCCATTGGTCTCTTGATATTTCCAGTATTCCCTGTGCTCTCACGCTTAAGTTTCCTCACAACGAAGAAAATAGCAGTGAAACAAGCAGGAAAGGTGATTCTAATTGTTTTTTCTTAATACTTTTTTTTGATTTATTATTTTTACATTGAAATCCCCTGAATATGCTTAGCTCTTCAAAACCCCCAAACCACTGGGGGTTGGGTTAGCTTTGTTTTTTCAAGAGATTCAAGAAAATTAAATCAAATTCAAATAGGGTTTTTTTCTATTCATTTCTGCTTAATAAATTAATTCAATTAATTCCTCCCCACCCCTCATAGCCTGTTGCATTCTAAAATGATAGTAAACATGAATATCATTACTATTCCATGTAAAAATGAATATAATTAGAAATACAATGAGCTTTCTAACGGTCACGGACCGAACACAGGAATCAATCAATTAATTAACAGACTCTCCACAAAACACTATCTATCTCTCAATACATTCTTAACATGCTGTGTGCCTGCATAAGACCGTCGCTTTTGCTATCACTTGCGGATATTTTATATTCATGGAAAATCTTTGTTTTATTTGTTTTTTCTCAAGTACAATACATCTACCTTCATCATTTTGTGAGGTTAATATATATGTACAAGGTTTATTTTTTGTTTATTGTTGTTGTTGTTCTTTTTATTGAATGCTTCTAATACTTGTGTCTCTATGTGTGGGCACGTACCTCCGAACAGCAAATATCCGAGAGGACTACTCACACAGAGACAGTATGAGCATATACAAAAATATGTTTCTCTTTTCATATTTTGTATTCAAAAATAGGCAAATTATTTATAGGAGTATTGCTTCTCCGATTAATGGCATCTCAGTATCATTCATTCATTTGCTTGCATAGCTTGTGAAGACGTGATTATGCAAATCATAGTGTAACTGTCATGTGCTTGTTTATTGGTTTTGGGGGTGTGTGTACATATCGTATAATTCTGTGTTGGCTTAGTTGACCCAGGATGAACGTATGACCTCTTAGAGTGTTAATCTAATTGAATTGAGATCACGTTTTGAAAAAACTCAGCGGGGTAGCATGAATCACTTATAGCAGCATATGGGTTTATACTTGCATCCGAAGAACGCCGAAGATGTAATGGATAAAGTCGCCACTAAGCACGCCATATTATCGAAAGTACACACTGCACATTTTTGATGGGAAATCATGGGGATGGGGGCTATTAATGTTTGTTTAGATGATTAATTAATTAATATTGTTGTTAGAATGAGGTTTTGTATGTTTTTGGAAAAATCGTAATCATGGGGTAGGGGAGAAAAGAAAACAAAGATTGATATTTTTTTTTCATTAAAAAGAGTAAAAAAAAATCTAAAAATTAATTAAGAATTCTGAGTTCTCCTTCTCCTTAGAATTTTTCAATAAAATGAAAAATACATACTTTCCATTACACAAATTTATTAAAAATCACATAAATATTGCTATTTTTTTCTTGTCATTTTAATGTATTCAAGAAAGTTTTGAGATTTTCCATTTCTGTGTATGCTTTCTCCATGAAGATCTTAAAATCTGGCCAAGAAACGTATCCATCATCGAATTTGCCTTTGAGTTTATCAGATATTTCATTTGTTATGGAATTCACCATGCCATAATAGTTCTACAGTTGTTCACCACCTTTCGCTTGATATATCGCAGTGTATGTCGACAACTGTTACTTGAGCAACTCGAATAGCTCGTTCTTTGAGAGCTTTCCACTGTTATCAGTGTCGTACTGCTGAAATAGATCTTTCATGCCAGAACGGAATTCCATTTTCTAGGAATTACTCGAATCCATACAGAGATATTCAAGCCATTCTTTGCGTGTAACATAACCACTTTTATCTTTGTCTAACATTTCCATCTCGAATCCGATACGATTCTCATCGGGAATGTCACCTTCATAGGCGTATAATAAAAACCTATTAAAGAGGGTAAAATCATCGATTGTTTAAAATAAAAAAAACGACATTATTAACTTTTCTAAATTTGTTTTCTCATTTTTTCTTACTTGATTTCCTGTATTTGGAGTTTATTATCTTTGTTAATATCAGTAGCATCGAATGCTCCCCAACTCTTCATAACATTCAAATACGACTTCTTATATACATAGTTCTCTTATATTCCAGGGCAGTCAACCTTCGAAGTCGATTTCAACACTTCCAGCAATATCTTAAACGATCCATCATTAAAACTGTCCTTTAACTCCTTCTCCATCAGCGGTTACAACAAATCAATGTTCACCCTATCAGTATTCGGCCCAGATATAGCCCCAAAGATCTTCTCAAAAATAAACTTAAACTCTTTGCAACGTCTCTCTGCATTCTCAAATGTCTAGACATTGCCATATTTCAAGAAGAAATCCTGTAACTCCCAGTTATATTTCACCCAATATATAAACTCCTTTAGACTGATTGTACCACCTTTATCTGAATCGACTTAGTTAAATATCTACAACGAATATTCTTCGATTTACTTCAATGAAGGTGATGGTATCCCTGCGATCTTACATAATCCACGAATGGTCGCTTAGTTACTTAAAACTAACTCTTACTTATCGATGACGTCGTTTTTATTAAAATCAAATAGCGCAAAGATAAACTCCAGTTTTCTGTCATAGTCATCATCACAGAAGATCACGCAAGTCGCTAGGGATTCATATAAATCAATCTCACCATCGAGACTGTGGTTATTCTCAAGTAATTAAAAAAACTACTCGCATTTATCTTCGAGCATCAATCCAAACGCATCTTCGAATTCGTTCACATCGAAAGTAGAATTAGTCGGATAATAATCTCTGAGGGCTTCGACTGTCTCACCTATTTAGTTCATGTTTCGCGTTTTAAGGAAAGCAATGAGCTCTTTGTTAGCGCTTCCTTGTGTATTCCTGGATGAACCTGGCAGGTTCTCGACACCTAAGAAATTACCCATTGTAGAAAAATATTTGTATCTTCGTGGGTTGTTCCTGTTTTATGCGCGTTTTTAGTTATTTTTTTATTGTTTCTGCAATTATTAATCTATGTTTGTTGCTTGATTGTTTAAAGAATAAGGAAATAATAATAAATTGTTTTGGGGGAAAAGGGGAGAAAATTAACAAAGCTATTATGATATTAGCAGTTTTCTTTTTTTATTTTTTCTAGTCTCTAAGAAAGTAAGCTCTGTATCGCTGTTTTGAGGGATGGGAGGATATGCAGAGACGATGATTCATATTTATGAGGAAGTAGATTTATATTTAGATAATTTAATGAGGAATAAAAGATATTTGTGAATAAGAAAACACACAATGTGATAGATAATAAAGGGGAACATAAATGTGAATATTATAATTCAAGTGCTCTTATGTTTTTGGAGCTACTTATCACTCTCCTTTCTTCCTCTCAATTCAGTGAATTAATGAACTATGCTAATTCTTCTATTTCATCACTGTTCCTGAAGTTAAACAAGTATTTCTACCCTCCAGCGAGATAGTTAAGTAATCCTGTAGATTAAATAGACAATTCCACAGTGAAATTCTTCGTGCTGACTCTTCTCAAAAGTGCCTTATGCAAGCTTAAACTAAAACTCGGTTTGCTGAATGATCTTGCCAAAGAAGCTGCAGTAGCTTCAGGAGAATCGAAACAATGCAGATAATTGTCTGCAGTTATGACTAAATGCGTGTTCGAAAAACCTGAATTAAGGGATACATTACGTTAGCCTAAAAACTCCTTTAAGATTAATAAACGATTGTCAAAACCTTCCACGAGGAAATTCTCAAAAAATGGCAGCAAATCAGAAAATGCCAATAAAGGAAGTTATTATTATTGTTCCTGCTGTTGTTGCTAATTTTGATTTGTTTTCGTCTTATCTGCTTGATCAGCATCTTCTTCTTTCTTTTCTTCAATTTATTCTCCTTCTTTGATATCTTTCTATTATTGATTTTCTTTCACTCCTTAACTCTCACTTTCCTCCTTCTTCTTCTTTTATTCTTTTTCTCCATCTTAGTTCTCAACTTTCTCACTTCTATCCTCACTCTTTATTTCCTCTTTCTTCTCTGCTTTAACACTACCTTCTTCAACTCCAACTTTACCCTCAATATTATCATTTTAACTTACCCCTTAACCCTATGGATACAACTATTCTCGAAGGAAAGCAATATCTTCTTATCCAAGAATCTCATCAATCTCAAACAAATTAGTAACTTTATTCTCTCCAGAAATCTACTTTAGCTATTCATTCAACTATTCGCTTTCTCCATAGCATTCTATGAACGATTTAGCATAAAGTACCAGTGCTTTCTAGATTGCCTCTGTTCGAGTAACTTCAACCTTCCTAGCTGTCTCCCATGCGTTGAGCACAACCTTAGCGAGATGCCGTTGTGTCTCTGTTTAGATCTCCGCGTGACGCAAGAAATTCAACTAGCTTCTGTATAAATCCTTTGGTTTTTGTGTGATTTTCTTGTATCCCGTTTTCGGTGTAGACATATTGTATACCAATGCAACTTTTCCACTTTTTCTTGATGCAATGCCATTTAATTCCGCCATTCTACCCTTTAATGCTGCAAGTTCCTACTTCGCTGCTATTAACCCCATTAAGCTATCGTTGAAATCAACCGCTAAGAGATTCTAAATTATTTCTACATTCAAGATTCCATTGAATTTAGCAACTTTCAATGCTTGCTGGTAATTTGCATCGTCAATGAATTAGAGTGCTCCACGTAGATGAGAATAACTTGTCTTAGCTAGCTAGTTATTCTGAAGAGAAACATCTGGCTTTGGGCATTGGAACTAAGTGTAGAGCTGCTGCTGTTATGACTTATTCTCCATGTACTGTAAGACAAATTATGCGAAGGAATTGGAGCACTCCCATCTTGCTTCGACTTCCAAGGAGATCTTCTCCAAGAGTTATCTGTGGATATTCAGGAAATATGCTCTACGCATATCCCATTCTCGTAGCATCTCAAGATTTTATCGTTTTCGATCCATCGAAGAATGCGCGATTAGTTCGTGCTCTTGAACTTCATTCCAACGGTTCTTGTAGTTCAGCTGTTGCTGTATTTGTGGAGGAATTTAGTTCTAATGCTGCTATGCTTGCTGATTATTATTTTCTACGTTCTAAACTACAGATCCCCATGAACTACTAGGATCTAGCATTAATCCTTGAGGTTTAGGATAACTAGTACTCCCTTCACCTGATTCTTCAATAACTGTTGAAGGTTACTAAGGTTAAACAACTTCAACGTTTGTCTATGGTTATGGTTATGCTTGTTCTAACACTTATGCAGTGATATTATTATCATTATTTGATTTTTCTTCTTATCCATCTTTTTGTTCATTTGGATCAAATTCTTTGATCGGAGAGCTACTGCTGGCAGCTACTGTTTCAATTGCTTTTGTTTCTTTACTTGTATCTTAAACTTCTGCTTCTTCTACTGGACTATTTGATTCTAACACTAGCTTAGCTGGAGAAGTTAATACTTCATTATTCGCACTCATTTTCTTCTTTTTGTACAATCACCCTTTTTCCTGTTCTAATTCGAAAAAAAAATCAAAAATCTTAGTTATCTTCTCTTTCTATTTTTCTTTCTTTTTTTTCGTTTCCTACACTTTTTTCCAAATTCCACACTCTAAGAAACTAACAGAATCTATGAGATCTACAGCAATCTTGCAAGGAAAAAGAAAAAAAACAAAATACATTTATGTTATTCTCTCTCTGAAAAACACTTATTAAATAATTAATTTCACATGCTTTTTTTAAGAAAATAAGTCAATTTTTTTCAATATCCAAAATCGTATGAATTGCTTTTCAATTACTGCCTGAAAACTACTATCCCCTATTCCTCGTTTCTCGCAATGAAAACCATGCAATAATTCATATTCATTTATCAACAATTACTAATAAACTGATATTTATCCTCTAATTTCATTTTTTTTATGCTATTTTTATTTCACTAAAAACTTCAAATATCCCCTTTGTAAATAATTTGAATGTCTTGCCTTTTTCTTTTCTTTTCTTTTTTTAGGTGCGATCTTCATCAATTTCATCAAATATTCCCCCTTGGGGATCTCCTATTACGTGGCATATTCATAATCTAGAACCGAGAAACGAGAAGTTAAGCTTTTTACTGCGTACTGGTGGGGGGGCAGATAATGGAATTCTGATTGAGTTTCACCGCATTTTTCGGACACACTCGAACTATTTAAATATATTATCTTACAATTTATGAAATATGTTTAGTATTTTGTAGTATTCCATGATGAGAGACTGCAATGAACGAATTCTGAGATTTTTATGTTCCGTCACAATGGAGTCACTTCAACAATTTGAATAATATCTCTTTATTTGAATGTATTAAAAGTAAATTACAAAAAAGTGAATCCAGTAAAGTAGACTCTCGAAAACAAGGGGAGGAATATGGATCAAATCAGACAATTAGTGAAACGAGAAGTAATAAACACATAACAATATATTTTTTAGCTGCTTTAAAATTTATTTATTTTTAACCCTTCCCCACCTGTCTCTCTGATCTGGTCAACTCACCACTAATCCTTTTTGTTACCTTCAATAATTCATAATTTTTCTAGAGATTCAAAATACCAGCTACAAAATAAAACCTTCAATATGGACGATTTGTCCATGAGTGTATACACATTCCTTCACCTAGCTATGAGCTGTGTAGGTTTCTTCCTTCCTTCATTCTAACTGAGGTTGATAATTCAATTTCAATCTCGGTGTTCTTGAGATCTAAACTGGGTGAAGACAAAAAAACGAGTGGCTGGGATTTAATTTCCCCAAGACTCAACGGGATCCATCCGATTAGGCGCTTACGTCATCGGTCTTCTCAAATAACTTGCCTTCAAACCGGGGGTAGCATCGGATTGTTAGGAAGTAAATAATTTCTTTTTCTTTTTTTTCTTTAGCGAGCAGAAAAAAGTTAGTCTAGCCTACGAAAACCATCTGATCATTTTCTCATTTGTTCCATTTTTTTTATTCCGATAAGTAACATAGAGTTATCGCATTCTTGCGTGTAGGTACCCCCTCCCTGTGATTTCTAGAATAATCTGCAAATATTCAACCCCCTCTCTCCTTAGTGAACAATATCCTTCCCAAGCCAAAACAAGAAACAGGTAAAAATATTTGAATTTTACATATTATTTTTTATTTTGTATTTTTATGTACTTTCTTACATTTTACTAAGGAGAAGGTAAATCAGCTGCGTATTTTTGTTGGCTTGCTAAAGTGATAGAATTATATTATTTCCTAAATAAGAGGTGGGGAGAAAGGTGTAGCTGTGGGAGATGGATTGATTCACTAAGTTACTGTTGGGAATTTGCGAGAATCAAATTTAAATTGTTCCCGGGGGAATTTAGAAATATTATTAATTTCAAATAAACCTCCCCTTTTAATAAGCCTACCAAAGGCATTTGAAATCGAAATATTTGAGTTCTACTGATAATTGTTTTGATTCTAGAGCATATGTTATTTTGCTATTTTTGGGATATTGATCCAAATGAGATTAAGGGTGTTATTCATAATAATTTTTGTTTCTTTTCACAGATCAAATAGGCTTTTTACGAGATTCAAAGTTGACACACACATACCTATCTGAAGATATTAGATAAACTACAAACGTTTTGGGATAGATTTGATCAATAGAAAATAAAATAGCAAACATGGACGACATTGAGAAGAAACTTTGTGCCCTTTAAAAATCTGATTTAAAGAATATCTACAGTAAACTGCATATCCCAGGGAAATTCCTAAACGACGAGAAGAATCGAGCAGATATTGCAAAATCCCTTGAGAAATTATGTCGAGATTAGCTGAGTGCTTAACCCAATAGAAAAGGAAGAGAACCAATCGAGAAAGAGATATCTAGATTAATTGGTGTGTAAACTGATAACATGGAGAAGATCATCAGGAGTATTATTGAAAGAATAGAAGGAAATAATAGTAATAATCACAATAACTCTGTGACTCTTTTGCTTGAGAAAGAGCAGTAATTATAGCAATAACAGCAGCAGCAACAACAATAATTCTAGCATCTCTAAGCTCAACAGTAATTACGCTCTTAAGTCGCATTCTCCAATGATATTTCAAGGTAAAAACAAATTAAATTTTAAAATCAACAATTCAAACTGATTTTTATCTTTTTTATTAGTTTTGTCGATGGAGCTGCTGGAGCATTTGGTCAGACACAATAACAATAACAACAACAAACTCAGCCATAACAACTCTGGAAGCAATACTAAAATAGTCTACTCAGTGCTGGCATAGGTAACTCCTCAATACCATAAACCACTCCAAACTACAGTAGTGTCTACGCTCCTTAGTTCTAGTACATGAACGGATAGATGTATTCCTAATCGGGGTAGCTTTCCAACACTAACTTCTAATACTTAAATCCCGCTGCTAATCCATATCAATCATCAGCTTTGAATTTCTCTTCGTTCCCTTATTCAGCGCAGTTGTATTCCACATCAGGTGTGAATAACAGCAGTAATAACAATAGCAATGGGTTTAATTCCAATGGAAGCACCAATAATAATAACAACAATAACAACACAAATAGCAATAGTAACAGTAATTCTGCTAGTGTCCCAGGTGGTTCTTCACATCTATAATCTACCCATATGTTCAGAAATCCTTCAGCAGATAGTGCATCCTTAGCACATTAAGGTATTTCTTCAAATATCTTATAATAGATTTTAGGTTAATAAGCGTAAAATACATCATCTAATCCAATGAGTTCGTTATCATATGGAGCTAAGTAATATGATCTGTATAACTTAGAATCATTTTAGTAACTGCAACAAGCAGCCGCAGTAGCTAATTCGTAGTAGTAACAGTAATTACAGTAGAATAGTAACTTTAGTACCAATAATAATTTGAAGGATAATTAAGTTGGTAATTCGAATCTTGTTGGCGGTCAAACGAACTAAACTTAATTATTGTTTTAAAATACATCCGGAGGAACAGGCGCATCAAGTGATTAACAACAACAATAACAACAATAACAACAATAACAATAAATATTCCCATAATAGCATTAATTAGGTGGAGCATCATAATCTTAATAATTTGGTACTCGTCAAATCAATTCATTAAGTGCATAACAACAAAACTAGCAATAATAATAACAACATAACTCAGGTTCTAAATTGAAGGGAAATTCTTAATTCCAACTCCCAGGGAAGTTACCTACCAATGGGAATAATACTAACAATAGCAACAATCGTGGTAATGCAACTGCCAATAACAACTCGAATACCCAAACATTGAAAAACTAAAAATCTGATGGCATTTCAGCGAATGGATAATCATCTGTTGGTACTACATCAATCTCAGCTTCTAAGCAACGTTAAAAAGGATCATTATCGACATAATCCAAAGGGATTACTCACCATTCTACAGCGGATCATTTAATCAGCAAAAACATCGAAACGGAATATATCAAATCCTGTATTTGCTCATAAGTTCCCCGCTTGAAAAATCAACTCATGAGCGGTCCTGAATTACTTTCCTGTCGAAACAGCGGATGCGAGCATAAACTGCACATGAGTTGCATGAAGATATCACCGAAAGACGAAGAATCAATAAATTAATTTGAATGTCCATCATGCATTCTCAAAAAATACGACCCACTGCATCACGTGGAAGAAGTATTAATTGACGCCTAAGCGATTTCGAATAATAAATCGTTAGATTTTATTTTACGTGGGGAGATATTCAATCGGATCAGAGATCATCCTGAATTTGGTGTGGAAGTTAGATGTATTCGCATCGATGGGACAAAGAATATCTACGAGACAACCTGGCCTGATTTTGGATTAATTCGCATGAACGATGAACCCATGCTCGATTTAAAACCACTTTAGAACAATAGTTCGTTGAAAAAGCGTAAAGACGAGAAGTATTTATTCAAAGGTGTTAAAGGCCTGCGTGAAGGGATGAATCGAATGAGTGTTGCGGAATATGTACCAAATATACAAGAAAAGTAGATTCTGAGAATAGCTGATAATGCCTTGCATTGTTTGAGTGTGTTCGTGATAAGGAAATATACCGTCGATGAGCTAGTTGCGAGAATTAAGAGTAATTCTGTGAGATCTGTGAGTGAATGTAAAATGTAAATATAATAATATTTTAAATCGAATAATCCGAAGAATGAATTGAATGGTAGTAATACTGATGATGACGATGATATATGCATAAATAACTTAAGTGTAC
>Ga0302284_1001027_pt1 | contig 12660 bp, 7 predicted proteins | sample III_Fen_E2_1_FD_198760 | JGI IMG/M metagenome (GOLD analysis project Ga0302284, IMG submission 198760) | Peat permafrost microbial communities from Stordalen Mire near Abisko, Sweden - III_Fen_E2_1 | ecosystem: Environmental > Terrestrial > Soil > Wetlands > Permafrost | place: Sweden: Abisko...
GAAGAAGATGATGATGAAGAGGAAGAGGAAGAAGATTAGACTCCTTAACCTAACGAAGATGCTCCTCCTAAACACGGCCATAAACACGGTCATAAACCCAAACCTGAAGACGCTCCTGCTCTCGTTGCCAAAAGTGAAGAGGATGGCTAAGAGAATCCTAGCTTTATTTCTAAACTTGGTCGCTTCTTGAGAAGAGGTGAAAAATATGTAGCCCAAAAGGTTCTCGGAATCAACGAGGAATGATAATTGCCATAAATGTTCATATTTCTTTGAATATTTGTTGTAATACTACATAATAAGCCAATACGTTGAGCCAAAAAAAAATAAAATTCAAGGGAGTTCTTGTTATTAGAGTTTCAATTAAATCTAATATTTTTTTATCCATAAACACAAGTAAAAAATAATTAGCTACTTGAAGGACAATTCTCATTAAAAATATTTAAAGATAATTTTTTTACTCTGAGTAAAGAAGCATCAGTGTGAAGGAAGTAAGGGAAAAAGTTTTTTGATAATAGTTATCAATTCCAGACTTCAATATGCAAAAAATCTCATAATTTGTTTGATTGTTTAAAAAAATTATCATTTTTACAACATATGTTTTTTAATATTCTTTTAAAAATATTTGCTTTTATTCAAACATCTAAGTTTCAGATTTAAAGGTAGAGAAGAAGAGCATTTTAGTGAAATATGATTGTTGATTTAGGTCCAAGATCGACTAAATATTCGAAATAATAAATCATGTTTGTTTAAATAACATATTTTAATGGATATGATATATGGAATTTTCTCTAAACAATACGAGTAGAAGCATTGAATCAGAATTTATTCGATCTTCTCCATTTAAAGATGAATGCTTGGAGTAAACAAACAAAACAGCGTATTCTAGAATTCTGAGATCGAATTTGAGAAATACTGCCTAATCATTGACAAATCCACGTTAGCTCAACATAAATGTCTAATTTTGCTAGCTAATTCTGAAAATATCATAAAATGATCAATGCTATCTGATCTCAAAACACCACTCAACACAATTATCCTTCTTCTTGATATTCTTAATACTATCGAGTTGCATTCCCCATTAAATGAAGTAACAAAGCAAGATTCGTTTTCGTAAGTCAGTGGAATTCTTATTCCTCTGCAAGAAAAAGAAGAAGAAGAGGAAGAATAAGATTAAGAGAATTTTAAGAATCACGCTTCCGAAGAGTGGCTCTAGAAAAGCTAAAAGTAAGCTGCTTTGAGGAAACATTTGTATCATGAGAATACTAATTCGTCGAGTAGTTATGGTACCAAACATACGTAATCTTAAACTGTGTCTCCTAAGAACCCTTCTTGTAATTTAAATAAGATGCTGAATAAGCGATTATCGTCTTCAAATTTCAATAAAAAGTTTCAACTTTATGTGAATTACCACAAACCAAATTCCCAGAATATTTAAAGCCTAGTTTAGATCAAAGAAGACGAAGAAAGTTCATTACAAACTTAGAATTCTTCACTTGCTTTCCCACTATTGATTCGGCATCTTTCAGGTTAAACTTCTTAAAAAACGCATTCCGCTCAATACAAATGAAGTTAAAGGCGACACAAAAGCAGGAGCACACCAGAAAGCACACATGCTCCAAAAATCGTTACCTGCAAAAGGTATAATTCCTAGTGGATAGGCTTATCAAGATCTTCCAAGGGAAGTTGAGTTTTCAGAAAAACAAATACAATAGACGCCAACGAACAAATAGTAGGAAATGTTAACCTTACATCTTCAGAAGATACTGTCAGTCGAAATTGAACCTAAATTGATTGCTTCGAGTCCACCTAAAAAATCAAAGCTGAGTAAACCCGAAATGAAGTTTAATAGTGAAATGGTTATGGCATCAAAGTGGATGCAAAAAAATCAACCGATGTTAACTTAGTAATTCAAAATACCGCTGTAAAAAGCAATCAGCTGAAATAGCTATCCTAAACTCAAGAAGCTTGCTTTAAGTTACGAAACCTCTTAGCTAAGCATGAAGTAGATTACGATGGTTGTTTAACACTCAATGAGCTTCTGGCAGGAACATTAAATTCAGAGCAAGGCAATAAACAAGAAATCATCAGGGATACCTTTAAATCTTTCACTTCTTTTTTCCCTAATAAGATCACTTTCACAGGTAGGCGTTATTATTTCTTTAAGGAATGGATCCATTTTCGATGTAAATATGCATTTTTTTGACTAGATTTCGTTGCTCTTGTCATGGATTCTGATATTTACTCCAAAAAGAATGTGATTAAACCAGCTTTCAAGATCTTTGATAAAAATACGATTGGGAAAACTTTTCCCAAATCATCTCCACGAACTATTCCTTGGTATGATAAACACTCATTCAATCTTTTTGGTATTTGATTTTTGAATTTCTCCCACTAGACAATGCATACTATACCAAGTACCAAGAAGAAAATAGACTACTGGACAGACATGGTGAAGTGCTGCGATTATAAAAATGATGGAGCTGTAAGATTATCTCAAGCGAACCATTTTGAAACATAAAATTATAAAATTGATAAACAAACTTGTTTATTTTATTTCATTGAATTTGTATATACCTCAGATTGATTTTGAAGAATTCAAAAAAAAATGATTCTTGATTATGAGAAAAATAATAGCCCAAATCAAAAATATTCATTGAAATTAATAAAAAAAATTGTTTTGTAGCTTGAATGTGGACTTTGTTTCAATGGGGTTAATTTGGAAAGGAATTGAAAGGGAGAAGAAAGAGGGGGGAAATATTTATTCATAAAGGAGAACAACGAAAAGACCTTAATGTATCTTAGAGAAATCAATTTTTTAAAGATAGATTGCTTGGGTTGAGGATTTTGCAATGTGAAGGATTTCATTTATATTAATTAAGAAAAATCTCAAATGTTCCCTCTTAGTATTTGATGGAAGGGGAAATAATTAGACAAGAAAATTTGATTAATGTGTCTGCATTGATGAATAAAAACAATCTTAGTAAGATTTTAGCTTAAAAATCTGATAACGAAAACTGATTTTTGATTAAAAAAAAATAATCAAGCAAACAAATAAAAAAAGGAGCATATTGGACATTTCAAAAAAATAAAACTTTGGAAATAGTTCCTAAAATGAAGACATTTTTTCAGATTGCAATGTTTCTGACTAGAAAGTATACGAGAAAAATCAAACTTAAGATCTAACTATGACTGTAAATGTCATTAGTTTTTGGGTTTTGACTTCTTCAATGTAAAATTGTTGGTATGATGCAGTTATTTCAATAAAGGCATTTGGCAAAACAATAGAATCCTCAAGCATCTTCCAAATAAAAGAGGGAACATGAGAAGGATAATAAGGAAAAGCGGTTGGAGCAATCTAGTGCTCAATTAAATAACCCTTATTAAACTCATATTGTCAATAGTTCTTTTTAAGTAATGCCTCAAAATTAACCTTCTCTCGAATAAGTAAATTAATTAATTAGATAATAATATGGTTAAAAGCTCTTTAAATTCTTCATTTTTCTTTGGCATTTCATAGAATCCCATTTAGCAATTGAGATAGGAAATGGTAAAAGGTAAAACAGTTTCAAGAACTCAGAGAACAACTTTAGACACATGCAAATGAAACAAATCGAATACTCGAGAGATTAGAACAAAAAAGAAATCCAACACCAAAAAACGGAATTATTATTATTATTTAATTTAGCAATGATAATAAGGTTTGTTTTCACTTTGATTTCATAGTCAAGGATAATAGTTTTGATGGGTGATAACAAATAATCCGGAATAAATATTTTTGAGAATTATTCCTAAATATAAAGAGAAAAATGAAACTTAATTTAATATCATTCTCATAAATAATATATTTAAAAAATACAAATTATTCCGGATTTTTTGTCATCACCCGTTATCTCTATGTTTCATGTTATTATGTTATTGAAGGTTTTTTGAAGAAATTGAATTGAATTTAAATCAGATCCACATTATAAATTATCAGTCATTTTTCCATCTCTCGGTTAATAAAAAAGGCTTTGATTTAATAAAGTAAACGAGTTACATAATATTATCCCCCTCGCCCTCCAAAATAGATGACAGGTGAACAATCAAATACTTATTTGCTATTAATTACTGAAGAGGTTATTTAAATAAAACATAATAAAAAAACATATTCTCTCTCTTTCACAAAAAGTACTATTCAAAACTGCATAAGCTCCAACGACAGCTTCAATTGCAGCAATCGATAATGCTTCTTTCATGTTTCCAAAATAATTTATGATTACGAAATTTATGAGAAGGAAAATAATCCATATCATCATAGCACTTTGAAATTATTTAATCTCCAGTGATGCTTCCTGCTATGAAGAAAGGCTATTATTTGATTTGATTGATTTTACAATGCATGAGACAATCTTTAATGGTGCATTTATTGCAGCTAACTTAAAAATAAGTGTAAATAGATCAATAACTCTATTGAGAATAGGAGAACTAGAATAAACAACACCAGATCCAGAAATGAATGAAACTTAGCTTAAAAAGGATACTATGCCAAAGTAGCAATACAAGTAAAAGAGTGGGGAAGAGAAGAATCGTCAGGCGGAGAAATGTTCGGAGATGGCAGGCAGGAAGATTGTGATGTTCATTGAGCGTCATCCCGCAGTCCCAACAAAACCGCCGCAAGGCATTTCTCGCATTGCATATGCTTGCAGTCTCCATTCCGTATGATAAAACTACCACAATTCCGACATTTCTATGATAAAAGTAACTTATAAATCTCACTATTGATTTCCCTTAGTAATAAGCAATTTTATCTAAATCGAAAACAATGGAACTAAAAAAATTAATAATTAATAGTACCAACCACAGAAGAAATGGAACTCAACTATGGTAAAACTGAATCAAATTTCTATTAAAAATATAAAGCACAAACAGACTTAGAAATCATTGTTACTCTCAAAAGAAAGACTCTTTTTTAAGTATTCTAATATTTAAGAAGGCTAATACAACACCATTCATTGTTAAAAAGACTTTTAATCCCGTTAAAACAAAAGCAACAACAAAACTGAATCCCTTTCTCTGATTTGTTAAGCTGAAGTCTTATTTGAAAAAACTACTTGAATTCAGCAACCTAAAATCATAATTTTCCTTTCCATCCTCATAACTGGAAAGAAAAATACATATTTATGTTTTTTAGATTTTGATGTCTCTAGTAGAGTAAGTAATCTGTAGAAATTATAAAAAAAAAAGAATTTTGAGAATTTTGAGAAATGTTCTAGTCCATAATGGGATTTATCATAAAATTAATCATGATTTCTAAAGTGTTTACGAAGATATCCCTTAGAGTATCCTTTTGAGGCACAGGTCTAAAGAAATTGTTCATTCATCTCAGCGAAGTTACAATTAATAAATATCAAGCATCTGGGCAAGAAATTTTGATCAGATAGAAAATTAAAAATAATTCGCTTTAAAGGATAGTTACTCTTATTAGTCAAATAGAAAATAGCTGACCATTGTAAAGTAGAGATAAAAAGTTAATTTTCTTAGCAAATATCGATTTTGTATCCATTAGAAAATAAATAATTGTTGCTTTAAAAGGAAAATTTTGATGAATAGAATAAAGAGTAAAATAATAAATTCCTTTTAGAAAAAATCAATAAAAATGACACCAAATCGAGTGATTCTTTTTCTATTTATCACTTTGTTGACAACATCTAGAGTTTATAGCTCAAGGCAAAGTAAAATAGAAATAAATTCAAATCACCACAGAGATGAGTCGAGTGAAGGAGATGAGTCAAGTGAAGGAGATGAGTTGAGTGAAGGAGATATTTCTACTGAATCCAAATCAGAAAATGAAGAATTTCTTGAAGTCTCTTTCTCATAAAGTAAAAACCTAAAAAAAATATTGAAAAATGATTTCTTTCACATAAACTGTTTAAACATCTTTAAATAGATAGACATGATGAGCCATTAGATACTGAACTAATTGAACAAAGAGAAGTGAAGCCAATTAGAAAAGGGTTCCTCGCTCGTGAAAAAGAAGAACCTAAAAAAAGACATTCTGAATAAGAAAAACCCAAAGGAAAACATCATCAAAAAGAATCATCTGAAGATGATCAGGAAGATAATATTTCAGTCGTTTCCGATCCAGTAGTTAGTGCACCTGAAGTACTACCTGCACCAGAAATTGTTATCCCTGAAGCAATACCGGCACCTGAATCTCAACCAGTACCAGAAATTATTATCCCTGAAGTATTACCTGAACCTGAGCATGAACCTTTACCAGAACCTGAAATTGTTATTCCAGAATTATTATTACCTGAACCCTTACCAGAACATGAAAATATCCTTCCAGATGTAGTTCCTGAATCTGAGCATGAATCCTTACCAGAACCTGAAATTGCTATCCCAGAATTATTCTTACCCGCACCTGAACCCTTACTAGAACCTTAAACTATTGATCCCAATGCATTGTCTGCTTGAGGTTTATATATGAAAGTTAGATGTTTTCACCTAAATTATTTTTAGAATAATCAATGATAAATAAATAATGATTCATCTTTAGAATAATTAAAAGACAATAATAGTTTGCCAATTTATCTTGTTTGATTTTTATTTTACAATGAGAAAAAATGGTTAGAAGTTAAAAGCCAAAAAGATAAACACTTTTATTTCAAGAAATCTTCCAATTTAATTTCATATGAAATGTTCAAATGATTGTTTTAAATAACAATTGAGGTTGATAATAGTGATGTAATATTTTCTATCACGCTTTACAGCTCTTCAAAAACAATAGTGATCAATTCCAAATCATTCTTTTCATCACAAAGAAGGGAAATCATTAGCAAAATTTCCTTTGTTTTAATGAGCTGGCTATGTTTGCTGTTGCTGTTTCTAAGGAGCTTGCTTTCCAGTGGAAGGAGTGTCCCAAGCGTTTTCTTGTGTTTTAGGATAGTTAAAAGGTACAGAAGGAACATTTTTGTTATTTTTTCCTTTATTTCTGTTCGCTTATGGCTTCACAATATTCTTAGGAGGTCCTGTATAAACTGAGCCACCAAGTGATGGGAATGAATCTTTATCAGCGGAATCTAAAACAGGTTGTTCCTCTTCTTCTCTGTAGTTGCTGCTCATATTCTAAGCAAATTGTTTTTGCTGGAATTCTTCAATTCTCTTTCTTTCTTCTTAGGCTAACAGTTGTTGTTCTTGCTCCCATTGCTTCTACTCAAGATCTCTATTCTAAATAGCTGCTGTCGTAGTTTTTAAACTAATTTCATCGGATTCTGTGCTTTCGCCCTTTTTTGAGTTGTTCTTTTTTTTATTTTTGTCATTTACAATCCATCCTTCTTACTTTCCATGTTAATGTTCTTTTTTGTTCGCATGAGAATCTGATTAAGTCTATGAAGTGTTCCCATCCTTATTGGTATCTTTACCTTGCTAGATTGCTGTTTTTTTAGTAGATCCACCACCTAAAGTAGGGAAAGAATCAGCAGCACTTAAAATCGCTTAAGCTTTTTCTTCTGCGTCAAAAATATCAATCTTTTTTTGAGGATTTTCTTTTTCAAGTTCTTTTTACTGAGCAGCGTATTTCGAAGCCAACTGTAAATCATGCTAGCGGATCTCTTCCAAACGCCTGCGGTTTTCCTCAGCGAGCACTTCTTGTTCAGATAATCCAATTACAACAATCTTGGTTGCATTTTTCTTGTTGAATTTTTTATTCTTTATTCCTGATTTTCCAGAGACAGTCTAGAATCCTTCAAGATCTTAAGGCTAAGAGATTTAAACTGATTAAGGTACAGGTGTAATCACTGTCTATGCTGTCACAGTTGGCTAGTTGGTGTCATTATTTTAAGGTGCTTTCTTTTGTTCACTTGTGATTATTTCTTTAGAAGTTTGCTTTTTTTGTGCTTTGTCTTAGTTTTAAGAAATTTAGGACATTTCTGGTTATTTCTTTTAATTCAAATGAGTTGTATCATCGTTTGTACTAATTTACTTTGGTTCATTTATCTAATGAGTGATATCGCTAGTTTTATTGATATTTGTGGGTTATTGTGTCTCCTTGCTTGGTTTGACTTAATCTTGGATTTCTTTCTTTGTTTCGGCAACATCCTTTTTGGCTTGTGTCTCCTTGGAGTTATCAGAGATTGTTCTCTCTAAGGGTACATTTGAGCTTCTAGAAATATTACCAGAATTATCTGCGATGTCATTGTTTCGCTTGTAGTTGTTTCCTCTGTTAGCTCCGTTTTAGTGTTGCTGTATCTATTTAGGCTAAATTGCTGTCTCTAAAACAGTATTATATTTATCCTCAAATGTATGTGTTATGAGCTTCTTAATACTCACAAACTTCCCATTTGAATCCTTGAAAACTACACGAGTATCAAACCATACTTATCCTGTAAATAGCATTTCGTCCATATCAGCTGAATTAAATGGTCCTTCAACATTTTCATTTAATTTATAATACCATACTTTCGCACTGGAATCTGTTTCAAATCCACATTCCACGAAAACAGGAATTCGCTCCTTTAATCCATTATTATTGTGATTTTAATGGCCTTGACCTGATCCTTGAGGTTGCCCAAAACGCTATTTATTAAACTTTTGCTAGTTATTATCATTAAATCCTCTTTTAAAATTACCTCCGTCATTTTAAACTCTGAATGGTTTCTACTTTTATTCATATAACCCATCATTCAAATCGAGTTAGACTTGCTCTTTGATTCTATTGACACATTCAAAGGGTACTTCTGAGAGTAAATCACCTTCTGATTAGCTAGCTATGAGTTTCTTGATTGTTTCATCCGATTTCTTTGTGAAAGCTTAAAGAAGCTGTTCTTTCGAGTATCTTTTTATTTCTGCCTACATTTTGTTAGTTTTTGTGATATTTTTTTTTCCTTTAGGATTTGTTTTTTTAGTCTCTCAGAATTTCTAATTTATCGAGCTCTCTTCTTTTTGAAATTCTCCCAGAGGTATTTCTATTTGTTTCTATTGTGTCTTCTAAAAAAAAACTAAACTCCACTTGGAAGAATTTCATACAAAGAAGCTAGCACAAGGTATTCATTTTTCTTCTTTCAATTTCAGATATTTTCATAAATAAAATTCATAATAATTTTATTGTTTTTTTGGCATGAAAGAATTCACAAAAAAAGAATTGAGAAATAAATTAACATTTTCATACGTGACAACTAGACACATTCAAAAACTATATTGACCATTTCCATTTCCATTTGAGATAGCTCGATAAGAACACGTTTTAGAATCTTCAAATGCTCTCTGTTTATTTTCAATTTCCATATTATTCTATCGATTTAACTAATTTTTATAAGTTTTCTAATAATATTTCTCTAAGAATATTTATGATTCAATACTATATTAAAAATCGTCTGTGAACGAATGTGTCTATGTTTCAAGGAAATAATCCTTACGAAGCAGCAAAAGTCTCTTCAAAGTGAATAAATCTATGTTTATTGTCACAGTAATAATCGAATCTGGAATGTCTTCAAAAATATACCCAAGCTGCCCAGTGTAGATTACTCTTTCTCGATGACGCTAAGCTGTCCCATAGACAACCAGATCATCGATTGTTTTAAAAATAAAAGGATCGATTAGCACTTTAGGCTCATGCTCAAAGCGTTTGTATGATTAATCTTTGAGATTCTCTAAAGAAAGAAGTGTCCTTGTAACTTAAGAAATCCATGTTACAAGTCCTTTTTTTGAAATTCCATGGATAAACTAATCTGAATTTAACCCGAGAAGAGCAATTAACGGATAACTATATGAGAAGGATTGGAAAGTCATTTCTAAAGCTGTTAAATCAGAAACACACCTTGATTGCATATAAAATGATTCCTTAACATTAATGCCATTCTACTAAATAACTTATGATTATAATTCCTTGATATATTCATCTCTCATTCTGTATAACTCCTACAATTCAATTCCACACTCTTTCATTCTCTCCAGAGATCTTTTCAAGATAAGCTACGATTTCTGCACAGTTCCTTGGTATGCTCTAAGTAATTTTGAAAAATTTTATCCTATCCAGTTACAAGGTCGTTTATCTAAGGCATCTGCTAAAAATTCGAAGTTGCACAGCGGTGTGATATTAATTTATTAGTTGACTACTACTTGTCCTTCTCGATCTTTGTTTTCGATATTAATGATCTGCTTTATGTCTCTGTGGTTCCTAAATCCTTCAGATGAGTTTGATGGATAGTCAAATGGATTGTTTGCGTAGAAAATCGCATTATTTAAGTTCACGATTAAATTGCCGACAATGTAAAATGTAGTGTTGTCGTTGATATCTTTCCACATTACTTTAGGAACAGCTCTGACTTTCATTTCTTTGATAGCTAGTTTTTCTTAGCGAGGGATAGTTTTATCATCTTATGATTGTTATTATGCTACCAGATCAACATTGTATTCTATGATTTGATTCTAAGTTGATTCAGAGCTTATGGATCCTTCTTCGAAGGAAGAATCTTCTTTTTCTGGAGTTTCCTAATTGTTTTCTTGATTTTTTTAACAACAATTCATATCCACATAAGACAATTAATCAGCCATTTCATTCCAACTATGTTCTTCTTCCATAATGTGTTCGTTATCTACTCCTTCTATGAAACAGCTTATGAGTTTTTTAGCACTTTTTTTCTAGATCTTCAAACTTGTTTAGTTTAATAAGACAAAGACTGGCGTAATAGCTTATTTGTGGTAATTACTCGAGTTTTTACTCATCAGAAATATATTAAACAAACTCTGATATTAAAAATAGGGTCTACTGCATTGTGATAAGATTATGTTATTTTTAGTCAAATTTCATAACATTTCCATCCCCTTCCTCTCTATTTTCAAAGTTAAATGAGAGAACATACCTGCAAGTCAAGCCACAACTACAAGTATGATTGTAATCACATTATTTCCACTATTTATTATGATAATCTCTTTGGGTATGGATGCGCTTTATTTAAAGATAATTATTTTTACCTCTAATTTTAGTATTATTTGTCAATCTTTCATTCAGTTGTTAAAACTTAAGAAAAATGCTCTTTTCTAGGTAGTGTTTGTTTGTTTTCATATCATTCAAGCAGCTCTTTCAAAAGATAATTTAAAATTTCCTGAAATTCATTAAAAACAAACAGTAGGAGAGAATTTTTAATACAAAACGCACTCACAAGAACAAGCACGAACACATAGATTGCCTTCTTGCTGACAGACAACTGGATTGATTCAAAATAACAAACCAAGATAACAATTCCAAGGAGATATATCAACATTCTAATTTGCAACTGAAGGAGCAGAAACACACGCGCATATTTTTGAAAAGGAAAAAAACAATCGTAAAGATATCACTATGAAACGCCGCAATACGAAGATAAGTATGATGCAAACATATTTTATCTCTTAAAGCTGCAAGAAAACTGCGAAACATTATTCATCCCTGATATTCAATATTTTATAACAATTCTAGAGGACTTTGTAACCAATCCTGGAAGCAAGGTGATATCAGCGAAATTCGGCAACTAATCTAAATCTGTGATAGTCTCAGGTGATGACAAAAATAACATCAATCTTTGGAAGATCACTAAAGACAAACCATTAGTTGTAAGAGAATTGTGAAATTTTAAAACCTTATGATGAAAGGGCAGTGCTTTAGAATTCATTGAGAGGCATGTAGCTAAGCAGAGCAGTAGCTTTTCATGAAAGAAAATGAAGAAGTTATGCCTGCTAAAAAGCAATTTGTTTTCTTTCTTCTGTTTTTCTGCAGCATCATTTGGTTATTTGAAATTTTTGTAGACTCTAAATTACAATGCCCAGAGCAACGCTTAAACTGAAGTGACTGCTGTATAATTCAACTACAACGATACTGAACTATACACAGGAACAAATAGAGGCATCATCAACGTGTGGGATATCGAAGCCCAGAAGCGTAATTACAAAATATTATTATTATTATTGTGTATTTTGTTGAAATATTCTCCCCTCCCCCCTTCTTATCATCCACAAAAACCTTATCTCAAACTTTTTTAATTCATCTCAGTTTCATACACTCTGAAAGGCCATACTATTGGAATCAACGCTTTATGCATCTTCCCTGAAGAGCATCAACAAAACATTTTAATTTCTGGTTCATTTGATACTAACGTGAAAGTCTGGGATCTGAGATAGAAAAACCAAGTTTTCATGCTCAAAGGGCATACCATGTAAGTAAACTGTCTAGCAGGATCGCCTGATGGGAAGATTGTAGCGTCAGGAGCTTCTGATGGATAAGTTCGAGTATGATAAGTTACTTTTTTTTTTGTTAAGCACAAGAAAATCGTTTTTTTTTTAATATTTTTTTCTTTTTCAAGTTATGGGACACTGTAACGGGTAAATGTGCTAATACCTTCAGCTCACACGAAGCCTCCGTGACATGTTTGAAGTTTAATCCTGATGAAATTGCTATGGCAAGTGCTAGTGCTGACAGAACGATATAATACTATGATTTAGACATTAATTAAAATGTAAATAAATCTAGATTTTATTAATCTATTCATTTCTCAACTTTTCGACATTTTAAGTTGGAATTTTCATAATAATTTTCTAAATCAGATAAGCCAATCTAAACCCGATGCGACATAGATTCAGTAAATCCTTTTTAGTAAGAAAGGAGAAGTGCTCTTCAGTGCTGCTTAAGACAGTTTAAAAGTAAAT
>Ga0302284_1001031_pt1 | contig 12645 bp, 6 predicted proteins | sample III_Fen_E2_1_FD_198760 | JGI IMG/M metagenome (GOLD analysis project Ga0302284, IMG submission 198760) | Peat permafrost microbial communities from Stordalen Mire near Abisko, Sweden - III_Fen_E2_1 | ecosystem: Environmental > Terrestrial > Soil > Wetlands > Permafrost | place: Sweden: Abisko...
ACATCTTCAGCTATTGATCTGCTTAAGAAAATGCTACAAAAAGATCCAACATAAAGGTTAGCAGAGTTATCTAGTTATTTCCATTAAAAATATCAGATAAAACAATTTAATTCTATTTTTCTTAGATCAGATGCATTTCAGTTGATTAACCACACATGGTTCATAAACATGAAGAACCGAGGTGAGGATGGTCGAATGCGAAACAATCTTTATGGCATGCCTACGCTGTCTACGATCTAAGAAAGAACTAGTGAAATAGTCGAGGTTGCTAGTCGATAAGATTTCTTCAACAATCGAAGAGAAAATGCACCCATAATATGTGAAGAAAATAACAACGGATTTGAGACAGTCAACATGATGATGAGGAATCTAAACAGTTAAATATTCACAAAAGTACCCTCTAAACCGAGGCATGATATTGCCTTTTCGAAACCGTTCTGATATGAGGGGAACCTAAAATGCTGAAAGTGACCTTAATAAGTCCATAAAATAAACACCTCCTTCCCAAAAACATACTTATTCTCTTCTAATCTTTAATTTAACCAGCTTTTTCTCTTTATTTGTTTTGCTTTATGTGACTTTATATTATTATCGTAGTGTTTCAAATGTCTGTTTGACTACTTCAGTATGATTAAAAGTGATAAATTATGGATTATATTTTTAGAGGTACAATAACCCCTTGAATAATATTCAAAAATGAGTTTTCCCTCTCAATTCGAACAATGTTGATTGGTATTTTAATTAAATAATTCGTCACTTTGCTTCGCTTGAACTAAAGATTCTTCGATAGCCGATTTCAGGTCTGTCCCTGTAAAAATCCAGTGCATTTTCAAAACAATTTGAGTTCAGAATAATGTAGTCCTTTAAATATGTCTCTGTGTTTCAAATCAAGGTGGCTGGTTTATTGAAGGGTATTTTTTATTTAAAACATGAGAATGAAATCTATCCTAAAGATTTTTTCCGTTTTTTGATGATCTTTAAGATAAAGCAACATTTTGGGGAGATGTGTTATCATGGGATATTCGAAGGATTCTTGAAATTTCTAAGAAATCGATTACCAGTAAGCAACATCAGATCGGGGCACAATTTATCTGATAAAAACCAATCCTAAAAATCAGTGCCACTGGATATTCTGCAAAATAGCAGAAATCCCTAAACTCTAGCCTTACAATTCAAAAAAAAATAATTTCTAAAACTACTAAACAGCTTTGAGTAGCTGTTACAAAACTGATTTATCTTGCTAAACTTATGATTTGGGTTTTTTAAATAATTTAGTGCGTAAGCTATTCCGTATTGCGGGTGTGAGCGAGATTGGCGAATCAATCTCTTGCTTTGCTTGATTAGTGAGAGCACATTGCAACAACAAAAAAATAGTTTTCAAGAAATTTTAATACAAAAAGCTATTTTCTCACTCTTTTTGATAGGCAAAAATCAATCAACAAACAAAGAAAAATAAGGTGAAAAAGTCCACGTGCATTTGGATATGGACGAAGAATAACTTAATGCTAAGCCAGTGGTTCACGATGCAGATGAGGTTTCAACTACAACTACTCAATGCATATAGTAAGAGAACCCATGGCAAAATAGCTCACCTGAGCACATTTAATCTGCGAATTCGCTGACTTACTATCTCTCATCGTTTGATCTATTTGAAAATACAAATCCAGCGTTTCTCAAATACCGCAGATTCATTAGGAAATTGCAGCATTACCTTGGTAAAACAGAAAGGAAGAAAAAGGGGAAGCAAGAAATTGATAAAATATGGGTTTATTCATTATTTTTTGGACTCTAATACTTATGTTTAACTGAAGGATCTACTGACAAAAATGATAAATATCTGTTTTTCTTTATCTTACAAAACAATGAAAAAAAAACAATTTTTGAACCATATTTTGCTTTTCATTTAGGATCCGACTGGATCGTCTATGCAAATCAAGTTGTTTACTAGCAAGTTAACGACCACTAGCGGTTGTATTTAGACAATCAGGCGATCTTCGAGGCTTGTCTGGAGATATGGCTTCAAATGAGAAGAGAGTTCGGAAGAAAACAAAGTATCGACTAGACAAACGAGCAAAGCATGGTGCTAGAGGAAGAAGAGGAAGAGAAAAAAGAAGGCAGAAGAAACAGTGAGAGTTCATCTGGTGATGGATCAGCTTAAAAGCTCTTGGAGATAAATTTTTCAATGTTCGAGGAAAACGAAATGTTCGAGTAATTTTCAAGCAAATTTGCTGCATACTTTAGCCTCTACGTGACAGGTAATGAGAAAACAACAAAAAGAGAGAGAAAATGAATGAAGTTAAGGGACAAAAGTGATCTAAATATTTGGGGGGATCAAGGCGAAGTTGCTGCTTTTGGAAAAGTAGAATAGAGAGAGAGGGAAGTTTCTTCTATTTTTTAATTCAATATGATGTCATAAAGATTAGATCAAAAGGGATAAATATTACCTCCAAACGGATCTTTAATTAGCTGTAATAAGCTAAATATCCTAGAGAAATGTTAAGACCAAAGGGGAAATATACAGAATAATTAACCAAAAGAGTTATTTTTTGGTGCAGTTTTTTAAAATTCCCTTTCTCTTTGTTTCTCCCCAATCTACAACAATTGTTCGATCTTTCTAATCTCTTGTTCCTTTAGGGAAATGCCTTTAAATATAATCGATTTGTTTGTGTTTTTCTTCCATAGACTCTATGACTCAAAAGCCAGTTCTCCATGGATTTTTCCTTAGCGCAATAGAAACATGGAATTACATTCTTCGAAATCCAGCTAAAGTTAGGCCTCGCTCAGATTCCTTCAAGCAAGTTTTCGATGATTACAAGAAAAAGTAATAAATTTTTCAAATCACTCATACAATTCACAGGATCATTTGTGATTTATCTGATTATTTTTGTTTGTCTTTGTCTATTAGAATCATCAAGCCTATCATGGTGGTATCTCAGAAACTTACTGGGATATTCACTTAAAAGAAGTAGCAAGTTCCTTAACAAAGATAATTAAATGAACAAACAAATAGTAATAATAACCCACATGCCTCCAATAATGAAATGAATGGAAATCTCTTGAGATCGTTTACAAATTTCACATAAAATATCAATAATGGTAAGATATCACATCATATCAAATTTATTCCTGACTTTAATATGCATTTGAATTTGAATTACAAGAGGAAGAAATGCTAGAAGAAAAAATGAAGCAGCTTTAAATCAAAGAGGGCTCTGCAACGGCCACTACCACTAACATCAACACTATTAAAAATACTGCTACAACAAATACTAACCCTGAAAATAGCGTGACAGTGAAAAAAATAAATGGTTTAGGTGAAAAACCCTTAGACAGTGCAATTATGAAATTTGCTTAATAATATCTTCACTCGATCGTGAGTAAATCCGAGAAGCAATGGCAAGTTGCAAGGGGGTTTGTTACAAGTATCATTGAAGTGAAATACAATAACTTACAGGAATACGCGAATAACATGAAAATCAGGTTCTTATAGCCTGCATAAGAGTTTTATAATTCTCTCTTGGACACATATATTCTCTTCAAATCGAATAATTACACAAATGTAAGTACAACAAGCATAAACATTTTCTAGATTGTCTTAAAGGTTTTTGAGAGAAATTCTTGCCTTCTCTTCATGATTGTTTTGGCGCAATAGATTTCGTTCAAAGACTTTTTAGAAAAGACTAAAATGAATCTTGGTAGCAAATGGAGTGAAAAGTAAGATACAGATAATTCAACCACTCACTTGTCAAAAGATAATTTTTACGTTTTTTTTATCCTTTAGCTTGATCCTTCCAACATAGGTGTTCTTCTAGACACTGATTCTCCAATGGAACTCTATTCTTGAGGAGAACTAAAATGCAAACAAAGATGATGAAACTGTAACTGGATACGTTTATTTAGTTTTGAAATTGAATTAATAAATATTTTGGATACTCTCAGATAATTAGATTATTCGTGTAAAGAGTGAGAACCAAGATGGCTGACAGTTGGGATGAGAATATTGTCAAGAAAGCACAAGAAGGAATAGAAGATTGAAAATAGAGTCAAAATGAGTTAATTAACCCATAACAACAAGTAATAAAATGAGGAGAAGAGAAACTGTGCGAAAAAGGAATGTGAGATAGACAGAAATATCTATTAACTCATGTAATTGAAAGGGCATCGAAAAAATTAACTATTATCATACAGCAAGGATAATGATAAAAATAACATAATTTTTTAAATATATCTTAGCAAGTGAAGGAGAAAACTAAACAAATATTAAGAAAAAACAGGAGATTTACGGCGAAAATAAAGTATTTTCAGCAAAATAATCTGTCTGTAGTTTCCAAATTATGTTTCTATTTAACTTTGCTTGTTTCTTGAATTCTTTATTTTCTTCTAAAATCTAACCAATTCTTTAATTTATTGACCGATTCTATAAAGTACATAAGTAGACAATGCCTTTTAACTATTTAGAGGAAAAGAAAGAAAAAGAGGGTGGAAAATTTCTAGCAGAAATGGTTAAACTACAACATAAATTCTTGGCGATTTTTACAAATATTTGTGATTGGCATCCAATCCATATTTTTTGCTTCTGCTATGGCAAATCAATCTAGAATAACTAAACCTTCCTCCGTAAAAGCGGAGTGGAAATAAGCCAATTGAAAAGCAGCTTGAATTTAAAAACAAAATCTAAAAGTGTTTTAAGATGTTAGGAGATTAGAAATGTCGCACAGTTGTGTCTTGTTTTGTATGAAGAGAAGCTTAGATGTGCTATGCTCATGGAGGTAATAATAAAAATAAGTTTTCTTTCGGGTGATTATATCGGTTTAGTAGAGTATTTTGAGCTTTGCTAGCTATTATAAGAATAAATTTGGGAAATAATAGCATCAAATGATGTCCCTGTTAACCTTCAGTTCTATCAGTTTCCTTCAAGAAAGAATTTATGATGACTGTAACAACGCGTTCTTCAGCTTTTCTTCTTGGTAAATCTTCTCCCATTGTTGGATGTTGTTTTCACAGTTTTTAACAATCTATTTGAATTCAGGTCCAGCGAATTCCGCTAATGCACTGTACAATGGGAGGACGATAACTTTAGCGAAATTCCCTTCTTACTTGGCGATGATCTCCATGGATTCTAATCCAACTAAGTACGATGTGACAGGTAATCCAAGATGTTCTTCTTCTTTGACTTAAAGTGTAAATTCCTTGCAAATTCTAAAACTCCAATCTTTAGAAAGCGAGAATGATTTAGTTTGCCCAGTTAGATCTGCAACATGAACTAAGAATCCGCACATGAGCTTTTTGTCTGCTTCATTTTTGACTAATTCCGTGCCATCTTGTTTCAGATAAGTGAGTTTTATCTCAAATTGTTTTGTGAGTTCTTAATGTTTCTTCATGTCAGTGGATAAGATGTTAGAAATGGAATATTTTCTGATTGTCTTGACTTCTTCGTTGGATAGCTATTCGAAAATGTTGTGCTTCTGGAGTATCCGGAACAATGTAGAAGAATGGTGATTCTCTAGCACCTAATGAAAATAATCATGAATTCAGGAATCAAAACATATTATTTTTTTTGAAAATTTGTTGTTTTTTTTCTTCTTTCGATCTTACTGATTCATCGTTGTATTTGATCGCTAGTTTTGAAAGAGTGGCAACTTCGAATGCATTCGTGCGTCCAGTGTGAGATACATCATGTCCCAATGCAGAAAATAAAAGAGTGAACTGCTCGATGAAATCCAGATATTTCGACAGGAATTTTCCATTGATAAAGAAGAATGTAGCTTAAGAAACTGAAAAAAGATAATATTATCAGAATAAATCAAAAGTATTGTCTTCAGCCCAATAACATTATTATGACTAATAATAACAATTCTCATCATTTTTTAATGTTACCAGCGATGGCATGTTGGAAATTGTGGAAAGGATTGTCTCGCTTATCGTATTTGTACTGTAATACCAGAAGGAATTTCTGGAACACTTCCTTATCGATTCGAAGCTTATCAACGAATCCTGTTAGATGGAACATCGCCCATGAAACTCGTATTTTATCTTCGACAGTGATCACTTCATTGTATGGGAAATCCCAGGAAGTTAAGTCATCAATGTCGTTTTCATGCAGGACAAACAATTCCTTTGGAACTAATACAAATAATAAAAAGGAAAGTTTAAGTATGAAAAAAAACATAACAATAGCTAAAATAAAATAGCATATTTTAAACCAGTTAATAATACATAAAAGGTTATTATTTTACCTGCAGCACCATTAATACATCCAATTTAACTCGTGCTGCCCTATCTCGTGATGCTCTCTTGGAATTTCGGGATAAGTGTGGACATTCTTGGCTTGAATTTTCTAGAGAAACAAGATAAAAAAAGAAAAAATATATGGTTTAAATCATAAAGAATTTGTGCTAAAAATGTAATATTGATTTGTTGGTTTACATTGGGAGATCAGTGTGGTAGTATTCCACAACGTAGGAATCTTTATATTAATCTTCAGTTATCTGTATTTTTTGAGTGGAAGAATTAATGTATTAGCAAGGGAATTCTCATCTTTAAAAATAATGTAAAAAACTACATCTAATTAGGTGGAAATTTTGTACTCTATGCTTTTCTCCTTCAGGAAATTCATCAAATCCTACGGGGAATAATTATCTTACAAGCTGTAGTGTTCTATCAGATTCGCACAGGATTTCTCTATTTCTAGTAGGAAATTCTTGCGACTTTTTCCACCCTTTTAAACTTGTTTCTCATCTTGATTGCGGTTTTTATCGTCAGTGAGGATCAAATATGAATCGATTTGATTGAATTGGTTTCGAAGGGGAATTATATCGATTTGATACTGCTTCTAATCGACATTTCCAAAGTTTTTCTCACCATGCTCGAGCTCATCAATTACCTTGCTAATCAGCCCCTTGTTCTCCTCTTCGAAGATAATGTTGTCGAGGAGCAATTATTCACCTAATTGGTAGTTATCCGGGATGTGGATCAAGCTGTTTTTCATTTTTTTTACAAAATAAGTTATTTGTGTGAATTAACGCAGTAAATGGATAAGATGATAAGCTCAAGATCTTTTAATTTTTTGAATAAAGAGCGAAGAATACTCATAGTCAGCTGGAAGTGGTTGTGGTTGATAGATAAGTTATCTCTTTTTGTCGAAAAGGAAAAACATAGATTGCTGATTTTTCGTTTCGATGATTTGCATAGTGTATTCTTTGGAGCTAAAGTTCGATATCATGCTAATGAAATATCGCCATTGTTTAGTAATCTGCAGATACATGAAAATAAATGAGCTAATTTATTGGAGAAGCATACAAAATTGCTTTTTTTTCATTTTAATTATTTTTTGATTACTCTTTCGACGAAAGTGAAGAGATTCAGCTTGAAATTAGTGATGAGAAGTACAAATTGCACGAACTTTGAATCACCAATCGGAATGAAAATCTTATTCTACTCTGTAATGATATCCCATTAATTAGCTGTTGAAGTATCCCCTGGAGGATGGAGAATCTCACTAGTTTTAATAACATCAATCAAAATACATTTCAAAACCAACACATGTACTATTAACTTACCATTCCGATTGAAGGTGAAACTGTGTGAGCTCAGCTATGACACTTTTCAAGATCTCAAAGGAGTACCTAAGATATTAGAATTTCGTCATGTAGAGAGTCGACAAGAAGTTTTCTTTTGTGAGCTTGAAATTCGAGAAATCATTCACAAGATCAAACATAAAATTGAAAATCATAAAGCAGCTCTTAAAAGGCAATTTCAGAAAGAATGAGAACTAAATCGATGACATCTCAAAGATAAAGAATATCTCGTTGGTGAGTTTCAGCAGGAAATACTTTTCTTTCTGGAAATACTGCGCGAACATCTCCAAGTCAGCTCTCTCTTAGCTGTTGGAGACGACTTCTTTTTTGCCTTCTCCAAGGAGAAACGATTTTAATTCCGCTTGAACTTTCCTCAAATCTTCCATGGGTATCTTTTAGTATTTTTCACAAAAACCAATAAAATAACTGTATTTTTTTGATACATTTATACCAATTAAAAGATAAAAATCACAAAATAATAATACATATTCATAATAAGTTACTAAAAATGTAAAACTGAGCCTATTTGTTGCAGACTAAATTAACAAAAAACAAATCCCGCTGAATTATAATCATCACTTACATTGAATTGCTCTTTTGTCGAGAACATCTGCACAGATTCGACGTTCTTCGGATTTGAGTAGATAATTGTCAGGTTCTATGCTGAGAACGCTGTAGAAAGCAGATTCCGAAACAAAAACAACGATTTGTCTTTGTTAAGATTCTTCTGGTTCAGCACGTAGATGCGAAACTTATCTAATGCTCTGATTTTTTACTGCAAAAAACAAAAAGAACCAACATGGAAACTCTTTCAAGGAAATAATCTTATATTTGAGTTTTCCATATGCAATCCTCTTACTTTAAAAGACTGGATACGCTCCTCCAGACTGTTGAAGAGACTTTGCTCTGTGTTGTACATGTTAGAACTGTTTTAAGTTGAACCATTCCTGTTTATGCAGAAATAACAAAAAATCAAAACAAAATCAACGTTTTTGCAAAATTTCAGTGCAATTAAATGAATTGATGGTTCAGATTCTTCCATTGTTCTTTTGATTATCTTAATCATTGCAAATTATCATATGAAGTTTATGGTACGTTTGTTTCTTTTTGGTAGGGTAGAAGTCATTAATGACTTTAAGCGTGTTGAGCTTATTTTTGATCTAATTGAGCTCACTGAGTTCCTCTAGGGTGAGCTCCAAATTGCTGTTCGGAATGAGATCGAGTTGCTTGTTTGATTGCCTCAACAATTCTAGCATAATCTGCTTGTTCGTCTTGTTGCTCATCTCTCACTCCCTACTAGCACCCACACAAGCTCACTAAGCTACTTTTCTGTTTTATTTTTTTTCCTATTTAATCTTTTATTCACGCACACAGTTTTAACAATACTACTACTTAATCTTATCTTACCCACTCTTCTTTGATACGCTTCTTCCCTAAATATCCAAAAACAACCGCTGCTTCTATACCTCTTTGTTCTGCATTATCGTTATTTTAAAATTTACTAAATTAGAGCTTGTCTCTTTCATAAAAAGATGTAACAATTAATTATTCGTTCTTAATCTTATCGTTAGTTGTATTAAACTTAAATCAGTTCTTAGTTAAGTAACGCTTTCTTCAATTTTATCTATTCCAAAACTGAAAACCAAATGAACTGGCTCCTTTTTCTTTTTATGACGATCAAAACAAGGAAAATTCCTTTTATACTTTCAAAAAAAACTGAAATTAAAATATAATTTGAGTAATTTCTTGTGGCTAAAAGAAATAGACTAAGAATGATTTTTGTTGAACACAGAATTACTAAATTATCTACATAAGACAAGCAAAGCTACTTGAAACCAAATAAGGATAAAAGAATACAGCACTGATTCTTCAAAAAAGAAGTAGTTTGTATATTGGGTATTTTGTCATTTTTTTTTTCATTTTAAAGCACAATACTATGTTTTTGTAACGATTAATGACAATTTTCTATTAAGCATCTAATGAAACTATATTTTTGTAACAATAAATGATAATTTTCTGTTTGGTATCAAATGAAGTTTCAGAAATTGTAATAGAAATAAAGAGTTTTAAGAAGTTTGAACATTGAGAAATCTTGAAATTCTGAATAAAAAATAGATATAATATTCTGAAATAGCATAATGATTCATTTTCCCAGTCTAACCAACCATCTGAATGAAATTGTTCCCAAGTCAATTAATCAACAGATCAAATGACTTGCTATTTTGGAAGTCAATTCAAAGAGAAAATAAATATAATTAGATCAAGGGCAAAGTTACTGATTTCCCAAGTGAAAAATTGAAGCCAAAACAAACAGTTTTTCCTTAAAAAGTAAAAGGGAAAACATGTATTAAAAAGGCAAACCGAAAAATACAAAAATATTGGGAATAGAATGAAGACGAAGAAGGAGATTGAAGAAGAATTAATAAATAAAAAGTTTTCTTTATGTCTTTCCCCTGTTCATTTGAGATCACCAACGAAGGCATTTAATTCTACGAAATCTTTTTCAATAGTTTATTCTAGGTGATTCATATCTACAGCTACTCTTTTCTGATTTATATCAATCAGATATTAAGCAAGATCGACTACTTTAGATTAAAGCTGCTGATCATTTTCAACAGTCGATTCAGTGATAACTATTCTTCTTTTCTCTTTCTCGAGTGTTTTTTACTTATTTTCATCAGTTAATTTGTTTAAATAATCTAATTAATACGGTTCACCGAAGAATCCACTTAACACTGGACGGAAAAGAAATGGGGTAACTACTGTACAATATGAGTCATTTCTTTGCAACTCACTTCTTTTATCGTCGCTTTTTTTATTTTCTTTGCTGATCTTTACAAGTTCCAAATTTACTCCTAAAACTATAATGAAAATGTTCAAAATAAGAAAATAATATTTATTCAGATAAAAAGAAGAATTGGTTACAGTCGAAAGCGAACATCCATTCATAGAAATAGAATTCCTCTAATTGAACAATCGACAGCAGTTCAATGAATTTAAGCGCTGCAAGAACGAGATTTGGCTGATTGATTTTCTTTTTTCTGTTGAAAATACTCATGAGAAAGGCGAGAATTGTAGGCCAAACGATGCGGAATTGATCACTCAGAGTTGATTTTGACATTCTCACGATTAAAATGCGGAAACAGAATAATATCTACATAGAAATGTATGAAAAACAAAATGAATTGACATCTTAAATTCAAATTTTATAAAAAAAATATGAAAAAGAAATCGAATTTCTCGGGAGAAATTGAACTCAAGGAATAATTGCTAGGGGATACAAAAAATCATCAAGGAACTAGTAAATGAACTGACCAAGATGAAGAGACCTGGGGCGGAGTTATCTTCGTAGTTTAGGATCACTTCATTCAAAGCTTCGAGAATGTCCAGCAGCTTCTTGGCATACTTATCAACATTTCCAGCATAGATGATGAAGCATATTATTCAAAATCCAAAGGGAAAAATTATTAATAAAACAACATTTTACCTGATACTAAATTTGTATTAATAAAGTCAAACTTTTTAGAAAAACAGATAAAATTTTATGAATAATTATCTTGACAATTCATTAGATATTTCATTGATAAATCAAGGAATCCATTTTTGTAGGTTCAATTTCATATTTTTTTTGTTGCTTTGATATATTCTGGCTACGTGGGAGGCAAGATCGTTATTCAAAGAAAAAGAAAAATCAAGGGGGGAAAGAAATTAATCATAAGATTAAGTGATAAAGTGAGTATTCTTTGAAAAAAAAATCAAATAAAAAAATAATAAAAAATAGGGAAAAAATAATAATATTGTTGATTTTTTAACAAACTAAAAAAAGATTAGAGAGATACAAAATGGAGGACGATTTCTTCGATCAGCACAATAACTAAGGTACAGTCAATTCTATGTGCTTTTGGTTGCGTTTACATGGAGAGCTTGTCTGAATAATAGTAGTGGAGAATCAATATGTTTTTGATTTTTCTGAGTAGGACAGAATTCTCCAACAAACGAGTAGCATGCTACTGATTCCACTGCTGCTGGGACTACATTTGCAGCTTAAGATACCAATACTTAGCATATCGATAATGATATCTTTGGAGCCACTGATAGCAATGTTGCAGCTTAAGCAACCACCATTACCAACAGCAATATCAATGCAGGAAATACTTAAGATGATTTCTTTGGCACCCAATAGTAGCAAAGTAATTGATTTTAGGTTTGTTCGAAATTATTTTTATTGATTTTTCATTTTTTTTCATAGATAACTATGCTGCTTTTGGAGACAGTAATCTTCAAGGCACACAAGATCAAAACTAAGATCCAGATTTCTTCGATGTCTCTGAAGCTACTCCGTAATAAGTAAGAGATTAACTAATTTACTTCAAGATAATTTGTCAATAAATAAAAGTTAAAGAAAAAAAAATAGATTATTTACATTTTTATTCTGTTTTGATCAGCTGACTGAGCATGAACAGAGGAAGTTGCGTCTTTAAAAGGAAGAATAAGAACGCACAGGCAAGCTCATCGAAAAATAGGTAACTTTAGAGAGAGATTTAATAGCAGAAAATGAAAAATAAAAAGTGAAAAAGTAGATTTCAGAATGAGTTGGGAAAGGAGATTCAATTGTTGCTTTGAACTCAAGCAAAACTGTTATTTCTATGAGAAAATAATTCAAAAAAGTTTAATAATTTGATTTTCTTATTTTCATTTGAAGAACTAAGAGAATATTGAGAAAAACAAGAGACTCTCTGCTGCTAAAGCATACCTCTCAAACTGGAAAAATGATAAGGATAAGAACATTCAGACACGCAAAACAGCCTGCCTTCAAGAAGAAGAAGTTCTCATTGAATCCAGATAGAAGATCACCTATGTATAAAACAAATAAACATATTTTTTATGCTTGTTTCTCTATGGTTTTTTACATTTTGTTTATTGTGTTTTATTTAGAAAAATCCTTGGGAAAAGATCACTGAAAACATCAGTCTGAAAGCAAGTGATGTGCTAGGTGCGAAGGATGTCTCACGCATGAAAGAAAGTATCCTTAACAAGAAAGCAGATCTTGCAGCTGCTGTAACCAAAA
>Ga0302284_1001036_pt1 | contig 12612 bp, 9 predicted proteins | sample III_Fen_E2_1_FD_198760 | JGI IMG/M metagenome (GOLD analysis project Ga0302284, IMG submission 198760) | Peat permafrost microbial communities from Stordalen Mire near Abisko, Sweden - III_Fen_E2_1 | ecosystem: Environmental > Terrestrial > Soil > Wetlands > Permafrost | place: Sweden: Abisko...
TCGAAGGAATGATTCACTTTCTAACGCAGCTTATCAGTGTCTAGTGTTGTATTTCCTCCAAGAATTTTTTTGGGAATGTCAAATTAAGTAATCCTTTTGGTTTAATGTACTGAATTGCCGAATTCATTTAGCAGATCAACGTTGCTTATGTTTTGAAGTCGCTAGTCAAAAATATTTAACTGCTGAGAGATTTATTCTTTTTCTAAAATATTTAGGTTCATACTTTGCAAGAACTGTGGCACTAAAACCGAATGTTAATTCACAGTAGAAGCTTTATCTTGTGTGAATTAACTACGAGACCTTCTTTTGACGAGTTTAATTTTTTGTTCATTTTGAGTGTTGGCTTTTTCTTCTCCTTTTCTCATGACTTCGATACATTGCTATTAAGGTGTATTTGGTTCTTTTTTATTTTCGGAGTATTCTAGATTATTAGGAAAGATCTGAAGCTATAAAGAGCCAGTTGGCTAATTATTAGAAATACTATTTCCAACTTCTTGATTCAATTAATTCTTTTTGGGGGGAGACTCATTTTCAAGCAGAGAATTTGATCCAATAAGGGCTAAATAAGGCTTTTGATTATTGAATTATTACTTTTACTAATACATTTGAGTTTTATCATTCCCTACTTAATGAATGTCAGAAGATTATTAATTAATTGGCTGTTTGGGTGGCTTTTTAAGGGGATTTATGTTGCTCCATTATCTAGCATACAAAGAATCTTCTTATGAAGGAGCATATTATTGGGTAATCTTTTTTGCGATGCTTCCTTATCTGTTGTGCTAGTTTACAAGAGTAGCTTATGAAGAATGCGGATAGCTTGATTAAGGCTCAATGCGCTTGCCATAGATTGGTATCTTGACTACTTTCTTTAAGACAATGTTTCCTTAGTCATCGAAATCTACATCAAATTACTATAAATCTTACATTTATTATCTTTATTATCTCTACAAGGCTAGCTATAAGACTTACATTCTATTATTTTCATTTTATTTTAGTTGAAGTGGAGGCTGAGAGAGTTATTAGAACTAATTTTTGATGCGCAAAACATCAGATAGATGTTATTAGTTTTAAAACTACGATTCATCATGTTCGCTAGGAAGATGAAAAGAAGATGAAGGGCTAGAAGTCATTTTTATATCTTGATATTTCGATTTTTGAGACTATTCCAAGAGCATTTACTATCCAGTTTGATGCTAGCTCTCCTGTGTAAATATTTTTTACCCTTATACTTTAACATCTTCTGAAAAACTTAACTTCGAGTTTTCAGAAACGACTTTTCCATTTTCTGATTTGATGATTTAGACAATATTTGCTTGAATTTCGCTTTTTCTTTCGCTTGTCTAGCCTTGTTTATTCGCTTGAGAAGATATTTCTGTATTGACAGTATCTATTGCCTTTTCAAAGATAGAGACGAGATCAAAGATCCGATCGTTTTCTTCTTCATCAAAAACAAGGAAAATTTTACTAAGGATTGACTCACCCATTTCGTTAAGTCGAAGGTAATTCCATTCACACCAAGCTCGATAATAACGAAGATTTTTCTTATAAGAGAGTTAGTATGCTTCTTTCAATGAATCAAACTAAGAAAAGAAAGAAGGAGATAGTTTTTATATGCCAAGTGTTGAGGCAAGGCTAGAATCACTAATTCCATTTTGTCCATTGGAAATTTGCAAAAACACGCAGTAAAGAAAGAAAACGAAAAGTTCAATATCTAGAAATTCACACCAAGTTGTGCATAGGTCGAATAAGAACTTACAAAATACTTCATTTGTGATTCTAAACTTAACTATTTTGAATGCCTCATGTTCTTTAAACATTTCTATAAACTTGAGATATTCTTTTACTGGTAATGTCATCTCAGATTCTTTGTTATCTTATATTTCTTTGAGCAGGGTTTGTACATCTTCATTTTCATTAGAAGCATATAAATCAGAATAGTTAAAGCATTCAGTAATCTCTTTGACCCAGTCATTTAAAGCAGACACGAAAGCGTTTGAAAGATCGAATCTTGGCAATAGACATTTTTAAACCTTTAGATTGAATTCGATGAACTCCAAGAAAGTCATTTAAAATTCATGAGGATGTATAAATTCTTCTGATCTGGAATTCTATTTTTTTCCATTTTAAAATAGAGCGAATGTCCATTAAGCAGTGACTTCTTAGAAAAGAGGATGATAGAAAATAGCCAATGACCTGTCGATATCCTATGCTTTTCCATTCTGCGGAAAACCTAGAGCTTTCTTTTGTTGACTATTCATTTCTTGTTTCTTTGAAATGAATTTTAGTTTTGAACGTTAATATTATTCAATGATAAAATCAAACCTGATTATTCTCTTCAATGGTCTCCTACCAATAATTAATATTGATCACCTCAAGAGATTTTTTTTATTTGTTTATCTTCCACTCTTTCTAATTTAGTTATTATTTTTTTGTTAAGTAAAAAGATAAAATCTTGCAGAAATATCTAAAATAACTAAGAACAATTTACATTTTCGAATTCTATTTGATTATTTTTTAGTACTAAAATAATATGCTTATTCTCTTAGTTGTTGTATTGCTATAAACCATATGAATCCTAATTTGCTCCTAATTAAATAAACTAATATTTCTTCTCGATACAAGTTAATTTGAAGATCAAATAATTACTGGTGGAACTGGTTTAGATAAATATTTTTGTTTCAAATATCAATATTGCATGTTCAGTTCCTTCTTCTAAACTGAAAAGAAAAGTAACAACTATCTCTTATTAATACTTTTAAAACAAGAAAAAATCTCTGAGGAATAATATCTTTAATTCTCCTCTAATTGATTATTCCCAGAAAGAACAGTTTCAAATAGAAATACAGATAATCAAAAGTTCAAATTTCAATATCCTTTATTGTGGGGTTTTTGAAGTGCCGAATATTGGCACCTGGTAAAAAGGGCACGAAAGGAGCATGATTTCCATAAGGCTTGGGAATCCCGATTTCATCTGGAATGTATGCGTTGACTCTGTGATCTGCAGTGGTTTTTGTGGCGAAAGGAGGGAAATTTTTTTCAAGTGCCTCACGCTGCATGCGAAGACTTCTCTCTTCAAAATACCTCTTTTTGTCACGGACACTCTTAAGATAGTCGATTTCACACTCAGGAGTTGGAGGTAACAATTGCCTGACACGCTCTTTTGATTCTTCGAGAGTTCTTACAAGTTCATCACGTTCTTATTAGAGCTTAATTGAAGTAGCCTAAAACATAGAAAGCTCTGATATGCTAGACATCATCTTTTTTGTAATATCTTTAAGCTTTGCCTAGAAATTATTGAGTTTCTCTGATAGTTCCAAAGTATTTTATCTTCCATCAAGTGCTTATTTCCTTAACTTTTCAGAGAAGTTAGTGATTTCATCAAGGATAAGCTCTTTCTCGAGTAATTGTTCCTTCTTATTATTTAATCGCTCTTCCAGTACACCTATTTTGGTGTCTAATGCTTCTTAGTCTGGATCTTCTCCCTTCAGATCTCGATATCTAAACTCGTTAGTAGGATTTTCTAATTGTTCCGACAACTCTGCTTCTGTTTGCTGAAATCAATAGTTAAGAATTAAAGCACCGTACTTTCTAATAATATTAAATAAAACTAATGTAATTTACTTGCTATTTTTTGAGTTCATTTTGAAGATTAACAACTTCATCTGCAAGACGAGGTACTTCTTGTATCTGCTTTCTTGCGACATCAATTTTACGCATGGTCTCTTAGATGGATATCTTAATCATTCGAATGTCATCTTCAAGCTTTTTAATTTCGACTTCTCCTGTTCTAAGTGTGTTTTCTTGGTTGTTTGATTTTTCGTACATAATGCAAAGTTCATCGTTTCTGTCGATAAGCTAGACTCCTGTGTAATTACGAGACTCCTAAGCCTTTTCATATTTTTTTCTTAGATCAAGACTCTCGTTTTCCAAAGATCTAATAATCATATTGAGTTTTTCAATCTCGTTAATATTCCTATCCACTTGTTCTTTCTTGGCTCTTCTAATAAATTCCTAAGAATTCAATTCAGCCTGAGCTCCATCACGCTTGTGCTTTTGAATTTACAGGGTATGCTGATATTATATTAAGTTCTAATGTTTTTCTTAATATTCGTTTTTGAATATTTCTAACTCATTTTGAGATATCTTATTCTGCTCCTTCACTTCAGCAAGATCTTGCTAGGTACTCTAAATGTAGTTAACATACTTGTTTCTTTCACTCTTAACTGCTTCATAGAGAACTTTGCAATTGTTTCTCTCGAACTTTATCTCCTAATACTTTTTTTCTAGATCTTTTATCGACAACTCCTTGATTTTGAGCTATTATCTTGTCTCTCTAACCTCTTTATCAAAAGAATAATTACTCATTTAATCTAATTTTTGAATTCCCAAGAAATTCATAGGGAATCCATAGTTAAATATCCAATATGAAATAATTCTTTTTGAAAATAATTCAATTCATAAGTAAATTAAATCTTTATTATTTTTCTAAATATTTACCATTCATTGCTTGAGAAGCTTTACGAGCCATTGATTCTCTCATTGCTGTGAGACGCTTAACTTTTTTAAGAGCATTGGCTTCAAACTCTTCTCTAGCCTGGAGTTGTGTTTCAAGATCTTCAATTTATTTATTGATTTTATCTCGCTCACTTTCCTTGCTCTAGATTTTATCTTTTACTCTTCTTGTCCTGTACTCTGTTAACTTTGTGTCATCTTCAATATTATTCTCAATATCAATCATTTTTTCTTTTTCATATTTTAGCTCTGCCTCTTCTTTGTGATACTTGTCTATCGATATTTCGTTTTCTCTGATGATATCTCTGGTCTAATTTTTTATTTTATCTTTTTGCTTGTAATCTTTCTTTTCAATTGTAATGCGTTTCTAGAAATCATTGATTCGCTCTTAGTAGTCTTTCAATCTTTTACCTTAAGTATCTAAATTCATATTCTCCTTATAAAGATCCTCATTATTAATATCATACTGTTTTTTGACTGCAATACGTTGATTTGTTACTTCCTTGATTTCTCCTTGTATTGTTAATATGATTCCCTTCGATTTAGTGTAGTCTTCTTGATATTAGTCTAACACTTGTTTGTCTGAAGCATTTTTGGTTCTTAATTCTTCAATTTCTTTGTCCTTTTGTTTATTGACATCCTCACTAATCTTTAAGTCTCTTTCCATCATTTTTTTCCCGCTTTCCATCATATCCGCCTTTTTTCTGTGTCTTTCTGGTTCGTCCTTATTTTCTTAAAAGTCATTCTGGAATTTCTCCTGCTCTTTGATAAATTCATCATTTTCTTTCTTCAGATTTGCTATTTTCTCTGAGTTTTCATTTAATTGCTTTTGCATGCTATCAAGGACATTCTATTTTTTAATACTTTCATCTTTTGTTTTCTCAATCTACTGCTTAAGCTAATCTTCTACTGAGGATATTTTTTATCTGATATTTTCAAAGAAAAATGTTATTTTTACATTAACTTTAATATGATTTTTGTATTATCATTTAATATGAGCTCATTCTAAATCTCTTTCACATTGAAATCCTTAACAATATTGAATTGAAATTACCTTGCCTCTTTTTCCATGTCTTAAATCTTCATTTTTTCTTCCATTAGTTCTTGCATTTTTCTATCACTTTCTAGTGTCATTTGCTCCACTATTTTCCTTTCGATCTCTTCCTCAGCTTCAGCCTTTTTAACTTAACTTTATGCTTTTTTTACTTCCTACTCGATCTCTTCACTCTTCAACTAGGCTTAATCGTATTCATCTCTCTTATACTTTAATTCTGCTTTCAGTTTATTCGCTTTTGCTGGTAACACTTTGGCATTTTAATATGTTTTTACAATTGTGTCATGCAGCCGCTAGAATTTACTCCTAAGATCATCATATTTCTCATAACTTATTTTATTTTATGAATGTAAGTTTTGCAGCTGCCCTAGGATCAAATTTCCCTTCAGATCGCTGAGGTCATCGCCATCAGACATCCTTTATTACTACTGTTTTTATTTCCTCTTTTTTGAACTGTCGTCCCTTTTCAAAAAGTGTGTGTCAGCTGAGAGGAATCCCTTATTTCTGTTGTATTTTTTAATTATCCCACTTTCCTTTTTTCCTATTTATATTATTGGCTTGTGAAACAGCCAACAATGTTCCAATCAATCAATTAACTAATCAATAATATTGTCTAAATACAAACAATGGCTTTTCTTAAAAGAAACTCATTTTTAAATATTCGTCAAGAAATTAGGAATCTCATAATTATTCACTAAATAAATAGAAGAATGCTCTTATGATTATTGAAATTTCAAAGAGCTCTTTTTCAACTACTTTTTATTTGGCAGCTACTATGGGATCCACCTTGATTTGAAAGGATTTTTTAAACCTTCATCTTCTATCCATTAGATTGAATATTTCTTTCGTGTTTATTTTCAGTTGCTACTCTCTTCATTCCACTAAAAATGTTATTGTCATCACGGGTTTTATTGAAATTATTTTTGTTTTTAACTTGCTCCATTAATCATTAATAGAGAGCTATTAATTTAGGTTTGATAATCATTATTTATATTCTTTATTTATGTACATTTTGCCTAAATAACTCATCTATTTGATTTATATCCCAATATCTTTTCACTCAACACCCTCTCAGGTTCTAATTACTTTACTGATTCTTTGACAAAAAATATGAATCATGTAGATTTCAAAGTAAATAACCACTAACTAGAAGGCAAAGGTTAAAGGGACTTAAAAACATATAATTGAAAGGGGGAATTTTTTCAAATTAAGCCATTATTGTTTTAAAAAATAAACTGGAATGTAAATAAGAATAATATGCATCACCACAAAATACATTTTTTATTTCTTGTAACTATGCACAAAGAGAGAGAGAGAGAGAGAATAAGATAACAGAGAGATAGATATAAATGGTGTGCAGCTATTATTATGATATTTTACTTTTCAGTATTGATTATTTGTTTCGTAATTATATAGTTTGAGCTTGTTTTTGTTCCTTCAAAATATCTACTTTAGATATTGATTTTTCTAAAAGACAAATCATTTTTAAGATATCGAGCTGTGTCATAGTGCTTGATTGCTGCTAACGTTGTTGTTGTTTTCGCTGTTTAATACAAATTATTTATGATTAGTTTCGAGTAAATATTAAAAAATTTGAGATCCTATTAAAAAGAAATATAATATAAATAAACTATTTTACTCATGAGGAGGAAACAATAAATTAGCAGCAGTCGCATACTATCCTGCATTTTGTCTCTCAGCACTTCCAAGCTCATGCATTCCTCTAGCTTATTTTTTCTCCCGACCCATTGCGAAAGATAAATCGTTTACTTAATTCGCTGGTTCCATGCTGTCATACACAATTACATCTTATTCAAATGGTTTTTTCTCTTCTTTTTGGGTATTTGTATGCTACTACTGTTGTTGCTCTCCATCTGGAGCAAGTACTCGACATATTTCAACATTGGCGGAGACACCTGCCATTGTAAGATTTCTTTTTTCAAAAAGTTAAAATTAATTATTCTTACTGAGGTTGTTGAAAAATTGTTGTTTTGTGTTTAAAAAAATCGAAATGAAGCTGATGAATGTCAAAATATTTCTTCTATTTCTTGCTATAATTTATCCTTAAATAGCATTATTATATGCTTACTTAAGCTTTGCTTGTTTTTTTATGTCAAGAAACAGTACAGCTTTTCCAGTTTGCAAAACTAATTTCTTATCTTTGAGAGTATGAAGATCGATTGTTTCTCGTACTTGAATTAATGAGCTAAATTTCGATTTGTTGTCTTTCAGCATTAGTTTATCGCCTTCAAAGAATAGCTGAGCATGCTAGCGAGACACTGAGATATCATTTAACCGTATGTCACAATCTTATACTCTTCCCTATGAAAAAGAAAAACATTATTAAAATTAGTCAATATCCTATCCATTTCAAGTGAAACCATCCATTTAGTAAAAATATTCAGAATATTTTTTGATGTTTTTATATGTTATTTTGTTACAATATCGCAGGAGGTCTTGGAGTGGAGATCAACAAGATAAATATAGTGATCATTGCTATTCACAAACAGTTATTTAAGTATAATATATGCGTTTTGAGGTTTATTGGGTTCCAACAGGTTGTACTCCTAGCCATTGTACTTAAAATTGGCTTTAAATAAAAGTAGAAACATTTAGAGATTGTCATTTTTCTTGTTTACTAATATCTTTGAAAGAATCTCATTTGTTACTTTTATATTCTTGTTTGCAAAGCTCACACTGGAGTTTCTTGTAAATGATTATCTTCGTGACACCAATTGTCTTTAATCTTGCCTAAGGAGTTATCCATTTTTGTAAGCAATCTAAATGGCAATAGCGCAGTGATCCTGAACCTATTTTTTGAATTTAAGTGTGAAAAAGATTAAGAATTAATAAATCAGAGAGATTCAATCGAATTACAAGGATAAACCCAAATTTTAAAAAGTTTTATCTAAGTTTAATAATCTCTTCCTTACAATTGCATGCACTAAGAAGGGGATTTTCTGCAGTAGCAGATTCAGAGAGACATATTTTACATTAATAATGTTTATCTTCCAATTAGCTCTGATCTGTCGCTCTGACTGTTGAAAATAGTTTAGTTGTAAATTAGATAAGCAAATACAACATAATCAGATAGTATTAGTAAGTTAAAATGGATTAACAAACTCAAGGAAAAGTAGTTAATACTAGCAAGCCTATTATTAATTGCATTTATTGACTTGCTGCTAAGTAAATACAGTTATTATTTGATATGTTTACCTCCATCTTCCTCTAAGTGAGCTGTAACTGATCGATGCATCTATTTTGCCACCGCAGGAATCGTAAGTCCATTGTGTGAAAAATTCTCCACGGATAGCAATATTCTTCCCAGTTTGATAACATCTCCTTTATTGATTTGTTTTGTCTTTATCAATACACAACAAAAAATATGTGAATTATAGCAATTAACTTGAAATACATTTTATGTATTACTGGTTAATTGAAGAGAGGGTCATCAGGAGATCCACGTACAACATTCCACAAGGAATAATCGTAACTCGTGTTGAATGCCTTGAGCTTATAATTTCCTCCTTCCAAAAGTATCTCGAATATCTTCGTTTGATTCTTGATTCTTTCCTAGAACCCCAATGAAAATAAGTAAAAATCATCATCAAATGATATGATCAATACATAAAAAATAATAATTTAAGACTTTATTTTTAGTAATTCTTTATCAAAAATTTCATTCATTATCCTTATTTTAATTTGTGTTATTAAAATACTACAATATTCTTGTTTCTCTCTCCCTATAAATGTAATCTCATAGTTTTTAATAATTTTAAACAATTTTGTAATTGATAATAGTAAAGTGATATTAATTCGTACGTATGGCGATAGATGAATCAGATCCTGATCGTAAATGACTAACTAATCTGCTCCCAAACGAAAAAAAATAAATAAAAGGAATTAGCAATACCCAAAAAACAGCTAATCAAATTATTAATGTAATGCTCTTTCTAAACATCATTTAAAGTTTTTTAATTTATTTTCGAGATGTCATTAATATTCCTCATTCTTTAAATTGTGAATTAATATTGTTGTTGCTTTGTAGGATCGCATTTTTAATGTTCTTTTATTCATTTTTTCAGCTTTATTATTTACTTCTCAAAAAATATAGCATCATTGTATCAAAAATAGAACTTCTTAAGTGATCATCCCGATCTGTTCCATTGTTCACGTACAAAATCTAATGTAATTACCTCTTTCTTTGAAGACAAACTCCTTTTTGATAATCTATTCAGTCTCGAAGTCAAAAAGGTTAGGAGTATCTTTGTCCCAGATTTAGGCACTGACATGCACGCTAATTTCAGCAACAAAAAATGATAAAGATTTCAAGAAATATATTAGCATCATAAATAAAAACTCCATGACCCCCTCTGTAAGGTAGTAATTGATATTTCTTTCTAAACCTACCAGTATTTGCTCAGCACTGATTTGCCAGCACAAAGTCCCATTTTGTTTTCTCCTTTTTTTCCTTTTCTCCTTTCTTTTTCTTGTCTAGTTTTATGGAAGTTCTCTCTCTTTTTTTTTTGCGGGGGGTAGTTTTTGGGGAGTAGTTAGTTTATTCTCTTGGATCTATTTAGGTCAATATTTTCTTCTCCCCTTTAAATATTAAAAATGCTCTTTGATTATGCTCCCCTCGAATTAGTCTCTCTCTTTCTTTCCTTTCTTTGATAAATAAGCAGTCCGCAATTTATTCGTTTTACTGTTTTACTGCCCTCTAAAATTAAGATTATCTATTTCCAAGAAGTTTTTAACAATTCCAACAACGAGGCTACAACTATTTCTTTTGGAAAAGTTGTGAAAGTTTGCATGGGGATTACAGTGTTTTTTGTTTTTCTTATTGTGTTTTTTTATTGTTCGGTTAATTATTTGTGTTTAGATCTTATTTATTGATGTTATGAGGAGAGCTATTGTTGCTTATTGCTTTATTAGAATGCATGGGTGAATAATTGTGTTTTTTAGGCTTTGATTTAAAATACAAAAGTATCTGTAATTTAAAAATAATAAATAATTCATAATTGATTTTTCTTGCTTTTTTACTTATTTAGTTAGTTAGTATTCCCCACGTTCAAAGAGACAGAGAGAGAGAGGTGTAAATCAAACTAAAATATAATTTTGTCTTGAGTGTGTGTTTCCCTTATTCAGATTTCTTGGAGATTAATTAGAAATTGATCAAATTTATAAATTCTAAAGAATCAGAGTGTAAGCAAAAAGGAAATTGAGTTGAGAAGTAGCAGATAATGACAATAATAGTAATCAACATCATAAATTATTACTTTCGTCTTTGAAATGATAAAAAATACACTACAAAACAACTACAATAACACTTAAAAAAATAGGTATTTTCTAAACTTCAAAATAGATTAATATTGGAGGAGATATTTTGTTCTAAATTATGTTAATATTCTTAGGTAAGAAGGACTCATTTTGTGTCGTCACCTTCTATGTTTTAAGTTAAAATATCCTTTCTTTTCATTCAATTCAACTTCAAGACCATAATGCTGATATTGTCTGCCGATCCACTGGCTATTGCTTTCTTGAGAAGCTCAGCTGCAATCTCCTCACTGTTAGACTTGAATTTCGATATTTCAAGAACTTCCTTTTCGTTTATTTAATGGAAATTAGAATTAAGAATACTTTTCAATATGATGCATTTAGATTTTGTGGTATTACCTTGGGCAAAACTACATCCCATAGTCCATCTGATGCAATGACTAAATACTTGTGAATGACTCTGAGATCTATTTTCATAATATCAGGAATAGCAGTGACTCCAAACCTACTTAACTCATGATCTCCAAAAGACCGACTTACTGCTAATACTCCTCCTACACGATCGAACATAATGGCACCACCTGCTTTCCTTTGAAAAAATAATACAGCACAAATAATTCATTTTTCTTAAATCACTGATATGAGTTGTAAGCAAGAAACTCTGCTGTTGTTACTTGATTCTGTCAATTTCCCTAGGATTGCTTGCTTTATGCTCGTTCGTGATCGCTTGCGCTTGAATATCGTCTAAAATCAATCCAGACGAATCACCAATATTCGCTATGTATAAGACTCTTTTTGCTTCTTCTAATCTTATGAATCCAATAGTAGCGGTTGATCCCATCTGTTCAGAAGGACATTTTTATTTTACCAGATTATCTACCTATTACGAGCAAGTATTTCACGGTTAAATAACTTAAATCATTTGCTTTTATAATCTTTGAATATTTGATATTCAACTATCTTGTTAAGCTTACTCTTGCGAATGTTTTCTTGAATACATCGACAATACTCTTGGATGATTTCTTGTATTCGTCAGCGAATTCCTAACATTGAAACACATGTTTAGTCGAAAACGCTAGTTATAGAGCCTCAAAAGTAATCTCATATTTTTCAAACTCCCTGTTTCTCCTATTACTTTTGCAAAGGAAGCCTTGACAAACTCCATGACTTGCGCTCCTCCATGACCATCAAGGACTCCAAATAGTATTGTCTTCCCTCCATCTCCCAAGTAATTATCATAGATGAAAAATCCTGGAAATCAACAACATATTCGCTTAGTATCATTCATTCTCTTTTCTTATCCGATTCTACCATCTTCCATAGCTTGCCTGTTTGGTGAATTCATCTCATCGTAGAATGCATAATCCTTGACTCCTATTCCTCTAGGCATGTAGATTTTTTTGGGAATGTAACTGTTTGAATTCATGCCTTTGGAGAGAGAGTGATCTTGTCGTGTTTTCGTGTTGATTCTATGCCAAATAAAACCTGTTGGTGAGCTTAAAAACGAAACAAAGAAAGAGACCTAAAAAGGAATATTAATAATCTATTGTGGGAAGTGACAGAATTGAGTGAGATATTTGCTTTCTTCTTCTTTTGGAGTTATTTTTTAGATTAACCCACAAATTACTATTAAAAATGTGTTTTTGTCTGCATTTTGGATCAAATATATTGATTGTCCTTTTAGACAAGTCAAGAAAGCATGTTATTTTTGCTAAAATATAAGATTGAAGCTACAATATGAGTATTTCTGGCAACAAACTCCTAAATAAAAC
>Ga0302284_1001037_pt1 | contig 12608 bp, 5 predicted proteins | sample III_Fen_E2_1_FD_198760 | JGI IMG/M metagenome (GOLD analysis project Ga0302284, IMG submission 198760) | Peat permafrost microbial communities from Stordalen Mire near Abisko, Sweden - III_Fen_E2_1 | ecosystem: Environmental > Terrestrial > Soil > Wetlands > Permafrost | place: Sweden: Abisko...
TAATGCGCTTAAAAGTATTGGGCAGCGAATACTATGCAAATTGCTAAAAAATACTCTTTAAATTCTACAAACATCACAAGGTCAATAACTTTGATCTTCCCATCTAGTCTATTTCAAATTGAATTTCAAAAGAGTTTTTATTTAAAAATATTTTTGTTGTTTGTTTGAGCTTGCCCTAAATTTTTCAGTTAATAATATTGGAGTTAATATGATCTTCAATTTCTAGCATTGATTCCAGAATCATAATTAAAAATGAAACAATACAAAAGAAAATAAGTTTATTGAAGATTTTGAATTAAGATTTGTGTTATCTCTAAAATTGTCATCGAAAATATGTTAGCTTGAATAATAGTTAAGGAGATGTGTTTTATCGTTGCTTTTAAAAAGGATTTCACTAATTTGAGTGGATGAGCACATCAAGAATGTGTTTTACAAGGCGAGAAGCTAAAACCCTGCCGACTGAATTGCACCAGTTATAAAATTGATTAAAATCGAACTGCTCATACTGTGTATTTTCAAAGTAGAGTGATAGGTTTGTTTTGACTTCTTCTGTGTTAAAGATGCGATTGATAAAGTAGCAGAGTAAAATTTTCATTGCGATCCTGTATACCTTAGTCCCATGCTCTTTATTTAAGGAGTAGAGTTACTTATGGAGATCAGCAAGGTTATTGAAAGTCTCCATGAGCACCTTACGGTAAGGCAACTTAAACTCTTCAAATGAAGATTCGTTAACTTAAGGAGTTACTCCGTCTTAGATTTAGGTCTCACTTCCAAGCTTCATAAATGTTTTTGAGAGACTTATTGATGCAGTTTTATCGTCTTTAATAACTTTGTCTTTGAGTTATGCATATTCTTCGCTGGCAACGAAGCTCTCCCAATCTTTTTGTGGGAGCATAAAAATATTTTCCTTTGTTTCAAGTGATTTCTTGAGCTTTTTGGTGTAGAAATTCCAAGCTTTGTTGATTTAATAGCATGTCAGGGTGTATTAGCTGGAGAGATCTCGAGATAGACACTCTAGGGTATGCACAAGAAAGGAGTACTTTTCGATTTCATATGTGTACAACTCTAATGATTTTTTATAAATGCTTTGCCGCTGAAAGAGTAAATAAAATGAAATGGATTATTTTCAATTAAATATTATTTATTTAACTGAACAAATTAATATTTTTCCTTACAAGTTTTACAGCAGAAGAAGTCCTGATATCAGAATCAATGTAGTATAGGTTTTCTTCATCTTTGAAATCAATTGTGAGTGCATTATCATCTTGAGCTGAAAGAGATGTTTTTTCATTAGTTTCGATGATTGTCTTCAAGATTTGTCCACTATTAAGTTCCTTCGCTCCTCCATCTTCCTTTTTTAGCTGATAAGTATTGTTAGTTCAATCAGAATGGAATAAATGTGTAGAATAGTACCGAAGTGGAGTTTATTTCTTCTAGATCTATTTTATTGTAGGTATCTAATGCGCTCTTTGTGCTCTCTTCAAATTGAGTTTAATAGAAGATTTTGGATTGTTTCTTATTTAAATGAGCAAACTAGGGGCCTTCCATTTTCTCAATCAGTGGATGCTCCATAATTTTCAGGAAGTCAATTCTCTCTTTCTAGTTGTACACAAAGATCTTTGAAAAAAAGTCTTTGATTTCTGGAGAAAGTTTAGCTACTTTTTCACGAGATTTTGGAAACTTCTGTACCCATTTCTCAACGTCATACACCTTATCTTTGCACTGCCTTTCTATCATTGAAAAAATGAAATCTCCATAGAAGGGAAGATGCCCGAACACCATCACAAACAATAACACTCCTAGCGCCCAGATGTCGGCCTAATGTAATTTAAGTCAAATAGTGATTCAAATATGAATAAAAACACTACCTTATAATCGTAGGGCTATTATTGGTGAAGTTCAGGAGACATGTATTCAACTGTGCCACAAACAGTGGTAGTTAGCTCATTAAATCCAAGGGGTCTGGCAAATCCAAAATCACAAATTTTTGCAACACTATTATGGATGAGAATATTCTCTGGCTTAAGGTCTCTATGCATGTATCCCTTTTCATGGATAGTCTTCAATCCATTGAGGATATGGGAGAAATATATTAATGCTTCATTTTCAGGCAATCCTTATCCATTTTTAGAATGAAGCAAATTGAACAGATTTCCCTCAGCGCAATATTCCATGACAAAGAAGTGGGCAATATTATTTTCAAAAAAATCATAAAGTCTCACACAGTTTACACAATTTATGCTCTTCATCGATTCAGTCTCATTTTAGATGTATTTACGCAAAAATGGACGATCTTTCATATACGATTTGCTGATCATTTTTAGAGCATATATTTTTCCATTCTTCTCTGCCTTGTATACACTTCCAAACGAACCTTTTCCAAGTCTTTCGATAATTTAGTAACCTTCAATGACTGGTTCTTTTTCCGATGGTGCACTTCTCTAATCCATATTGAATAGCTTACTTCTAAACTCTTTACTTTTTGTTTCAATTTATTCCTTATCTTTTATTTCGCTCGATTTCACTCAACTCTGTAATAAAAATCTAAGTAACTTTAATTAAAAGGAATAATCCAAGAACATTTTTTAGAGAAAAAGTTCAAAATATCCAGCTTTTTATCATATAATTCACACTCATATCAAAAATAATTATTCCTGAAAATGAGATTGCCTAAATTATTAAACACACCTAATTATGAACAAAACAAAAATTTTGAATAAAATTTGACGAATTATTTGAAGCTTTGTATTTCTCTTCGTGTTAATAGCTTTTTACATAAAAACTAATAAAATTAACAAGACAGTTGGGAGAATACTGCAAAGTGTAAAAGACATTTAAGGAAAAGTAAAACAATAAGACTATTTTATTGAGTACTGAGAAGGATTAATTAATATTTCACTTATTTTTATAAAAATGTTTAGGTATTTGAACAATTTCTTCACTAAGCTCTGGTATGGACATATTTTCTATCCATTCACAGAAAGAAGGGAGTGTATATGCTTTATGTTCCTTCATGAAATTAGGAAATATGTCATTTAGCCGATCATACTAAAAGCAATGATTAGCGCTACAGCATATAATAGCTCTTAGCTGATTTCTCTTGAGCTCTGAAACTGTTTCTTCGGGAAGATTCTTCTTTTCTTAAATAATTCTGTCAATAGTTGCTGCAAAGGATGAAAGTACTTTCCTAAAAGCTCCTTTAATATCTGTTTTAAAATCTTCTTTTCCAGTTAATGTTAGGACTATTTCTTCTTGATCCTTCTTTTATAATTAGCTCTCTTTCCATCCTTGGATCTGCAAATAGCTTTAGAGTAAATCTACTTTCAACTTTGCTTCGAAATTGCTTAAGTACTATTTTTGATTCTATTAACAAAATGATTATGTTATAGAACTGGTTATTTGCTTAATCAAATAAAAGAATACCTTTTTAAACTCAGAAGACTTCCAAATAGACCAAATATCTGAATAAAATAGATTCGTATCTTCTGTTTTCAAGCTGTCCTATCCGAAATGAAGGGCACACTTTATTATAAAATATTTGAGAATTATTTTCTGCTTGTATTTAAATGCTGAACTTTCAAGGATCTTATTCAGTGAGTGAAGAAGAAACTCGTGTCTAGAAAAATGAACCGAGTAGCAATACTGCAACTGATTGATTGCCTATTATCTATCTTTAATGAATTAAGTTCTATCATAAAATGAAACTAGCATTGTAGACTCCATCATAGAATCACCCATGCTAGCTTAGGTAATCTACTAGTGTTACTGCTATGCTTATTTACCATTATTCCCATTATTTATGATGGTTGATTTGTCCTTTGGTATTTAGTTCATGCAGTTGTGAAGAAAAGAAGAAGGATCAGGATGTGTTTTTTAATGGCTAGAAGTTAAGTTTTTAAACTAAATTCCCTTCTTGGCACCTTCCAATTCCATATCATAAATGAATTTTTTGTCTTCTACTGATTCATCAATACAATTCTCTCCTTCTTCCTCTTCTTTTCCAACATCGAAACTATTTTTACTGTGATTCACCTTCATAATAGTTGTGTCTAGTTTTTCATAGATCTCTTTTTCATGTTGTAAATTTTAGCCTCTCTCAACTGAGTTAAAATAAAATAACATTATGATTATAAATTCATTTATTTTCTATTTTCGTTACTCTAAAATATTGAGTCAGAACAGAGTTGCAGGTAGGACATTCTATTTAGCTAGACATATTCAAATATTTTTGAAAAGAAGTTGTTGAGGACAGCGTAATATTTAATAATTTATTTAATATGTTCGTAATCTTTGGCATTAGCATTTTCAGGCTAATCCAAATCATAAATAAGTTTTTCTTTGAGGAGTTTTCGGAGATTGAATTTGTTAGTCAGAGTATGAGACTGGATTTATTCTAAATCTGTGAAAGGAAATCTACCGAAGAGTAAAAGAAAAAATATAACTCCAAGAGTCCATATTTCACTTTTAAGATCTATTTTTCCTTTGCCAATCATTTCAGGAGGAAGGTATTCATTTGCAAAAAAATAATTAATCACCTAATCAATGTATTGTATTCGATAATCGCACACAGCTGCATGCTTCCATTATTGTGTAAAATAAATATTCTCCAATCGCAAATTCATGTGGCACTAGCGTTTTTCGTGAAGTCGACTGACTCCTCTTAATATGTCTGAAAGCACTTGAATTGATAAATCCAAGTCTAAATGCGCGATATTCTTGTTCAAAAAATATTCAAGGATGTTGCCCTCTTCGAAATACTCAACTACCAAATATTTATGCTGCATGTTGTGAAAAACATCAATAATCTACTGTAATTGGTCATTGTAGATCCCATCATTCTTCTAGCATTTATCTAAGATCCACTCAACTTTGCTTTCTGTCTCCTCATTATCACTTTTATTAAATACTTTCAAGATGTATTTCTTTTCACTCCTCTCTACCAAAAAGTTTTAGAACAGAGTCCCTTTTCCCTTGTACTCAAGAATGTGATATCCCCTTAAACTATTCAGATCTTATTACATTTCTACTTCTCAATTTGCTGTTTTTAGTATTTCTTAGTTTTTTCTCAGATTTGAGTTAAATATTTTTAAAGTGTTTGTAATTTTGATTATTTTTCTTAAAATCATTCTCAAGAAGATAATTTTAATTAATTTGCCAAGATTTCTGAATAATCAGAGATAGTCCTTGGACTTAATTTGCATTGATTAATTATCTGTATTAATCAGCTAGTGATCCATCCATATTTATTATTCATCATGTGGGAAGCCGCTCGCCAATGAGTAAATGGCCAAACATGATTTTTTAAAATGGATGAGATTCACTCATTTGTTTTTTATGTTGTTTGATTTTATTATTATTTGATGTTTTTTTTATCTCTCAAAAATACAATAATCTTGAAAAACTAAATGAATTTTGACATTTTTTGAAGACGGGTTTAAGTTAACATGAAACCATTCGAGCATCTCTACCAGATTGATTTGCATTTAGTCGGAAACAATTTCACTGCGCAATGCAGTGCTGATGCTCGATATCAATTTGTTTCGAGGGGAATCAAAAAATAACTTAATGCAGAATCAAGACAGTCAAAGGACGAATGGGATCACCCACATTAATGTGGTTCTTGTTAAATCACTTCAATCATTTCCGATGTCTTCAATATACTTTCCATAAAATAGTTTCGGGGGGTGAGCGTAATTGTTAAAGGTTGCGAGTGTACCACTTTTGCTAAAGATGGATTCAAATGCAAGAAGGGTAATTCGACTTATACATTTCGGGTTAAAAATGTTGAATGACATCAGTTAAATGTGAGGATAACAAGGAATTCAGATAACTTTTTGTTTATTTTTAATTTCAAATTTTTTCAAACTCCCTCAGAGATGTTATCCTATTGTGATTAATAGTCTTGTTTACTATTAGTTTAATTAAATTCAGTTGAAATTGATTAACCTTTAAAGTGGGAAATCTTAGTCTTTTCGAAATTACTTATTTTATTTGGTCCTTGATAGACAGAGCAAAATAATTCATTACAATTTAACACATTAAAAGAAAGCAAAACGCCAATGTATAATGGAATAGGTCTACAGACACCAAGAGGGTCTGGTACCTCAGGATATATCCAAAGAAATTTAAGTCATTTTAAGAATTAGCTTAGAAACAAAGATGACTTCTTAAAGAAACTCAAAGAGATTCATGTACTTATTCAATGAATAAGTTGTATTTCTTGCTAAATCTGTTTCGTAAATTTCATAGGAAAAACCAATTGAAGCGTCCAGAAAAGCAAATCCAGAAATTCTAGCTCACGAACAAAAGAGAGAAATACAACTTCATCTCACAGAACTTAGAGAAAAATTAGAAGAAATGGGGTATTATGATTAGTTTCTGTAGTGCTGATATGCAAGTTATTTTTATTTAAATAGTCAGTTCGAAGATCAGATTCAAGAGAAACTTGAAAAGGCAGAATAAAAATTGAAGAAAAAAGTTGAAAATGGAGAGCTTGACTTGTAAGATAATCAACATTTGTATGCTAATAATGAATATTTTTTAAAAGATCAAAGAATGCGCATTCTTCAACTGTAGCTAAAGAAAGAGACTATGAGAAAATGAAATAAGCTTTTAATATTAAGGGAGACCATTCTCTTGGAAAGGCTTTTGGTAAGGATTCATAAATGATTTGGAAAGTTATTCTGAATATTATTGGTTTATTTTAGATTTCGATGGACAAAAGAGAGAGAAATTGGAAAAAGAATATGAAAGAGAGGTTAAAAAAAGTGAAAAGATCTAAAAGTATATTGAGACAAAGATGGAAGAGAAAAAGCAATAAAGGAAACTAGAAAAGGAGAAGAAAAAAGAAGAGAAACGACTTGCAAAAGAAGAGAAAAAATTAAATAAACTCAAATAGAGATAAAAATCCTCAAGTTTAAGCTCAAGTCCAGAACCTGCAGCTAGATCTTAACCCAGTTCTCATAGGAATAAGAGAGAAAGAGATCCAAGCAAAGAGAAAGAAAAATAAACTAGGGAAAGCTTCAAAGATTCGAGAAAAAGAACCACAAGATAACCTTAATCGTCTGAAGAAGAAGGCAAAATATAAAAGAAAAGAGCTAAGTCTTCCTCTTAAGAAAACTCTTCAAGATCTTCATCTTCTTCTTCTGAATCAGATTCTTCAGCCTCTTCATCTTCTTCTAGAAACTCGTCAATAGATAAAAAGAAATAAAGACCCTCATCTCCTCCAGTGCATGCTTCTCGAAACACCAGAAGAGATTCTTCTAAGAGTAGATCAAGATCACCAAAGAGAATTACTGAGAAAAGATTTAAAAAATGAGTATTTCAGTTAAATAAAATTTTGTATTTACTCAACAAAATTAGGAAAAGATGAGAGGAGATTTGAATCCAAATCATAATTAATTTGTCGAAATAATCAAAAATAAAAACATTTATTATAAACATCTAATTTTTCTTAAACTTTACATTATCATCAATAATGCAGAAATAGTTTAAAATTAGCTAAACTGCTTTTTTGGGAGATAAAAAACACAGAAAATAAAGAATTTTTGTACATTTTAGAATGTAGTTTTTTGGAAATAATTAATTTAATTACAGATTCTTCAATTTATCTAAATAGTTGAGCTACTGATATGAAATCACCTTTTATTTTTAGCTAATTGCTCTTATCCCATTGAATATGCCCTGGCATCTGTTTGGACTTTCTGATAAATATCTATCATTTTTTGTACATCAATTACATTCTCCACTCTATTCAGATAATTGAAAATAGTTAGTTTCTTGATTAAATCAAATAAATGATCAAAAAAGATATTTGTCTAATTAATTACTTTTTGTCCCATGGTAAGTTAGTGGATTATCCTTGTTCAGTTCCCTCTTGACTAATAAGTTTGATTCTCGAAGCAAGGAGATTATAAGTCTCTCCTTAGGGAAGAAGCATCAGAAGTCCCAAGAGTGATTTTAGCAAGTATGGATATCGCGTGTGTTCTAGAAGCTATAATCTTAAATCTTTTAAAAATTATTACACAAACATCACAATATTGAAAATTTGCTTACAAATGAAGATTGGTTTTTCCAGCAAATATATTAGCTCGCAAATCTGAGTGAGATTGCTTCGATTAAGTTCTATTTCAGCGCTGTACGAAAGTTAAAACAAATCAATTATTATTAATAAATCGATAAGAATTTTACAAGCTAGTGATGATGTTATAGGCAAGCTAATATTCCTGAGTCAAAAAGCAAAGAGTGATGGCAGATATCGGGTTGTAACTCCTTAAATATAAAAGTGAAATACATTATTTTAATTCTAAATACGCATTATCATACCATGTACGAAAGATATCCACAAATAACTACATTTTCTCTTCCCCTAATTCCTTCTAAAATTTCAAGTTTCTAAAGAAATCTCTCAGCTACTTCAAATCCTAACAAAAAACAACAATAATTTAACTGCTAAGTACATCTTTTTTTCAATACTGTGTCAGTTAGAAGAATAAGATCTAGGGAACGGACGAAGGGAGACACAAAGTTGATGTCGTCATATTTTCTGAGCTCTGAAGCCATAGTCTTGAATACTAATTCTGGGTTGAGAATATTGCATAGTTATTTGATGATAACATCTGATTTTTTGAGTATTTTCTGGTTTTGAAAGCACGCTTTGAGAATTTGCCCAATAACTAAATCGAAGTTTTCTTTGTCTTTGAGAATATTACCCAGAACTTCCATGACATTTTCAAGCATAGAGTCAGAGTCATATAATTTCTCTATCAGCTAAGATAACACTTAGTTTATTTGCACTGCTTTGTTCTTATTGTAAAACTTAATTAATTGCCTCATCCAAACCAATGCACTTTATGCTGTTGATTCTCTCTTTTCATTCAGCATTTACTGCAACATTGGCATTGCCTCACTGAATTTGCCAGAACGGTCTTTAACTTTCTCTAAAATTCTCAGCATTAACTAATTAATTTTCTCTGCTGATCTTCGTAATTCTTCCTAAACAAAAGTTCAACAAAATCATTCCTATTACAGTAGCATTAACTTAATAAAAAGTACCTGTTCATTAGAAAGAAGATACAGAGTTTACTGAATAATAACAGGGATTTTATTGAGGAGAGCTTAGATAGCTGGGTTTTTACTTTCCCAGTTTTCATCCTGGCTTTCAAAAGTTTATTGAGATAGCTAGTCAAGCATCTGAAGGTACTCATGAATCCACCAAACTGAATTGATCTGCGAGATGTTGCTATACTTACTTTTCTCTCCATTATGAGGAGTTCTAATGATCTCAATTAGCACATTAATGATTTTTTCGTGAGTTTCCCTTCCGATTTCGTCTTCGTCATTGTTATCAAAACTGACATTTTCTTGCAATTCCATTACCGATCTCTACATGATCTCCTCCAAGAATCCTTTCAGACACAGTTCAGCTGATTGACGGATTTCTCTAAAATTAAATTGTACATCTAAACTTAAACAGTATCCTCTTTGTTATTTTACCTGTTCGAATCTGACATATTGATAAAGAGCTGTTCCAGAAATTAAGGCAGATATTTAAGCATGTTAACTCCAGGGATAGAGTCAAGGGTTTTTATCCAACTCAAAAGCATCAACTTAATAATCTAATTCTAAGCCACAATCTTCTTGTTAATCAAGCTCATCAACTCCTCAATACGAAGATCTCCTCTATTGTAAAAAAAAAAGATTCTTAAGAAGACCTTTCAATCATAATATCGAACATTACTTTTAGAAATCTGTGGCCTAAACAATTGTTTTAAGTTGATTATCCAGTGTCTAAGCAGCCTGTCTCACCTCTAAGAACACAAAATATTATTAATCATGCAGATTTAGCTGAATAAACAAATTCTACGCAAGTCCATGTCTGAAACTTTTGTAACTAGAGTCTCAAAAATATCCTTGAAGTTTATCAAGACGATATCTTGCAGAGCAAACGTTATGTGGTACAATCCCTCCAAGCACGCGAATCTAAACTTAGCATCATTATCCCTCATTTGATCTATTAGTGGCTTAGTTAGCTGCTTTACTACGCTTCTTGCATATTTTTCCTAATAACAAGCATTAGGAGAAGTCTAATTTTGCATTTATTGTTACGTGATCCTTGAGTGCAATTCCAATAGAAGTGAGTGCCTTGATTCCACCTTTGCGATCATTTATATTGGTGCTTGAAAGATTCTTAGCGAAATAAGCTATCATCCTTGAGACTTGACTTTCTTAAGGGTTTTGCTTTTCTAAGATCTACCTAATTAGGTCTTCTATGCTCTTTCCTGCCTGATTTCTCTTATCAGCATTCCTAAACAAAAATGTTGAAGGATATTTATTTTGATGAAAAAGGATCAAAAAATAATAAAACTAGACGGTAAGGAGAATGCTAACAACTACTTTAAAAAGAATCAATCTACTTAGAAAAAAGATTGTCAAGGATGGAGTTAGGTATTTCTATTTCACTGCTCATTTTCTATCTTCAATCTTGTATCCTTATTTGCCTAATAAACTTTCTAACTTTGCGAATCTCTTTCTTTTACTAATTTCTTAATTGAAAGCAATTAGGCTATTAATTAACATGCATTATAACTTTCAGATTGTTATGGTTATTAAGAGCGAATGTAATTAGCTAAGAGTTTATTTGTAATGGTTGGTGTACAAACATAAAAGTTGATATGAAAATCGACACCTAAGGTTCTAAAACTATCCAAACACGGTCATTTAGGATAAGTCATATGGTGATAGTCACCTGCGAGAGCAATCTCGTGCTCAATGTACTTGTGTTTTCCTAAATAATTCAATAAGATAAAGAACTTTTTTAGAAGCAATATTACTGTTGAAGGTTGAAGTGCACATAGCTCTGGGATCATCAGGATGAAGGAAACCTTGGATTCCTCTAACTCTGTTGTAAGCGAAATCGTGAGGTAACCATCTGTTTTTTGTAAAAGTTTGGTTGATTAATTAGTTTCTTTGTAATTCAAGATAATTGTGATTACCCCCATTCTGCGTAGGAGATTCCGTAGATTTCTTCAAGGACGGAAGAGGCTAAGATAAATATTTGGTGAATAATTTGAAAAAACACAAATGAAAAATATCTGTACCAATGTAATCCTTCATTCTAAGTCTAGTATATTCATCATTCTTCAGAGGAGTGCTCACCCTAAAGTTGTCAGCAGATCAATAAATACTTTGAAGTAATGATGAAAATACTTACCAGTAGTATGGGATCATGTAGGTGTACATGACATGAACTGAGAAGCAAATCAAAAACAATCAATCATTTAATTGCTAACTTTTGTTTGTTTACTGCAGTAGATAGCGCAGATCAAGGTGACCCATTGTGCGAAAGCACCCTAGAGAAAAGAGTGTGTCAGTTAATAGATCCCATTGATAATTAATATTTACATCTGAGTTGAGGGTGTTTTCTTAGAAATCTCTGTACATTTCGTAAGTGCCTGTTAATTTGAGTTAAATCATCTGAAATATAAGGTCAGCAATATTTACTGTAGAATGGGAATCCGTGTGACGAGTCAACCTTGGGATACATACCTAATAGTGAATAACATGTGTGTTTCATTAAAGCAACTAACAATATGCCTTACCAGTCTATTAAAAAATATTAAAAAATCATTAGAAAAAGCCTTCAAGTTAAGAAATGTTATTTTACCCAGTTGGCAAGATCTGGATGATCGACAAATACCTCATAGAGCATCTGTTGTCTTGCCTAAACAAAAATATGTGAGACATCTTACAAATAAGGGTTATTTAAGTAGATTACGTAGTAGAAACGCATGCCCCAAATTCTTCTTTGAATTCTGAGAGCATCATACTTTGGCTCACCTACAACCTTATTTAAGACCTTAGTGAACCACCAGATGCCTTGAAATCACAAGAACAATAAATTGAAGAGCTCGTTAGGATATTAATATGTTACCGTTCTTGTGCCAGCTGTTCTTGACTCCAAATAGTGAAAGAGACATTTTCGCTTAGATAACTTTTTCTTATTTTATTAATTAATTCTTTCCCCCTCTGAGAGGCTCTCACAAAAGAGATATCTCTTCCTTTTTCACTTTTGTTTTTATTTAGACAGTCTCATACCCAATTAACTAGATCAACATATATTTTATTGTCTCATTCATTCATCATCACAAGCATGATAAGAAGATCAAATTGTATTATTTTCTAGCAATCTTCAATTTGAAAATGCTTTGTGTTTATTTTATTCTTTTCATTTTGGATAAAAAATACAAAGAACATATCATCTCAAACCAAACCATTCGGAAACAATGAGGAATCGTGATTATTGTGTGGATGGAGCTGCTTGAAAATAGTTCCATTATTAAGCATAGGTGAGTTGCTTAAATCCCCGATTGAAGGGTTGAATGGCCCAGTTGACTCTAGATCATCAAACCAACCTCCGGAAGAAGAACCTAAAGAAATAGTCTTGAAGAAGTAGTATTTGTAGAGGAGCATCATAAGAACTTGGATTCCAGCAATTAGCAACATCACAATGCTTTTTCGGCTAGTTTGACCTTCCTAAGTCTTTAGCTCGTTAAGTTTGCTTTAAATTCAAAAATCAAATTAATGCCATCACATTAGTAATAGGATTA
>Ga0302284_1001038_pt1 | contig 12607 bp, 6 predicted proteins | sample III_Fen_E2_1_FD_198760 | JGI IMG/M metagenome (GOLD analysis project Ga0302284, IMG submission 198760) | Peat permafrost microbial communities from Stordalen Mire near Abisko, Sweden - III_Fen_E2_1 | ecosystem: Environmental > Terrestrial > Soil > Wetlands > Permafrost | place: Sweden: Abisko...
TTTTGTATTTACTTGAAATTATTATCCTTCTGCCTTTTTTCTTTCCTTATCTTTTTTGATGAAAATTATCAATATTTTGTTTTTTAAGTTGCCTTTTTTAGAAGATTCAATTGAGGATTCAAAAAATTTATTTACTAATAAGAAGAAGAATTGTTTTTTGTTTTTTTTTAAAAAAATCCTAAACAGTCCCCCCTTTACAAGGAACAATCAATAAAAAAGTAATACTCTTTTCTAGTCTTGCTATTTCAAAAATAATAATAATAATATCTTCTTTGTTTTGATTGTCTTGGCATTTTATAAAAAACACTTTTCTATGTTAAAACAATTCAAGTCTAATAAATCTTTGTTTAGAAAGTATTTACTTTACTATTATAAATTAAAAATAATTTTATTTTACATCAATTATCTTGATTTGTTAAGATAATTCTGCTTATTTTAGAACTTAGGGATTATCTTTTTATTCAAAATGGAGATTATTCTAGATTTAGAAAAATTACTCTTTAATATTAAAAGTATTCACAGACAACTCACTGTGAAATTTCATCAAGTCTTTTTTGCTATTATTTTAATAATTTCGATACTTCATAGGTAAAAGAAGATCTATTTTTTCTTAAATTAGCAAATAAAAGCTGTTTTGAATGAAAACTCTATTTCCCACATAATTATTCAATTATTCCAAAAAAGAAAATTTCTCATATCAGATAAAAGTGCTTTAGTAAATAACAAAGCTGAAGCATAATTCATCTCTCAAATGGTATTTCTTTGAATTCTGCTTTATTTTTGCAAACAAAAATCCCCAGGAAAATTGAAATTAGACAATTATTTTTCAGTTCCCTTTCTTTTCGAGATCAAAAATAATCTTTTCCTTTATTAAATAAAGATGGGATAAATTTAAGTATTTTTGTTTAACTTCCCCGACATAACGAATTAACAATTGTTCTAGGAAATCAACCACTGAAAAATATATGTCTATCTCTCTCTCCTTGAGAAAAACACAAAACACTTTAACTTCCAATTTCCATCACAAGAATCTTTCGAAAAGGAAGAAAAAGAAAAAAAATAACTTGAATTTTAATATTATCTGCTAGGTATTAGTTAATCCTGGTCTAATAATTAAATTTATCACTATTCATATGACTTTACTCAATGAGAGTCAAGATATTAGTAGTATCTTTTTTTTTAAATTTATTTACATAAAATGAGAAGATAATAGAGAAGTAAATATCTCATAACTTCTCAAAAAAGAATGAAAATTAACAATTGTTTTATGTAGATTAAAGCTAAGAAGCCTGAATTATTATTTTTCTCTGAGGTTGAATTACAGAGAAGAAGATATTAAGGAAGTAGAAGAGATGAAAATAATCCCTCAAGCGAGAGGGAAACATCTAGATAAAGATAAAGGGAGAGTTAGACTGGGGTTTCAAAGCAGATACTTGAAAATATCATTAATTCTAAGATGCTTGTTCATTTTTTCCAGGGAATATCGCCAAAACTCCAAGCTAATAGTTACTTAATATCCTTCAAGATATTTCCGTTGAAATTAAATGAAAAAACAGAGGGGAGTAGATTTCAAGTAGGATAAGCAAATCTTTTCAGAGAGGAGGGGGATATTGTTTAATTTGAGCCTTCTGAATATTTCCAAATTTGAACACCTTCATCAGTTATTCAAGGAGAAAGATACAAGTAACTCTCGTGTTCAAGTGGGGAGAACTCTTTCCCACAAAAAATTGTAAAGAATATAAATCAAACAAATTCCAAACGAGCTAAAAACTAGATAAAAATATCCAGAACTTATTCAACAGAAAAAAAGAATGTACGCAAGACAAGATCCAAGCTTGGAGACTATGAAATGCACCTACAAACTCGGTGACAAGGAATAGAAATGTCCTCACACTTCTAGACCCTTCTGCCCCATGCCTCCTAAGATCATGGACTCCGTTCTCGATGCTATCGGACGCACTCCATTGATTAGGCTTAACCACATCACAAAAGCTGATGGGCTTAAATGCGAAATCCTCGTGAAGTGTGAATACTTCAACGCTGCTGGATCGATTAAGGACAGAATCGGCAAGAGAATGTTGATCGACGCGGAGGAATCAGGCAGAATTAAACCTGGTGATACCCTCATTGAAGCTACCTCTGGAAACACTGGTATTGGACTTGCCTTAGCCGCTGCCGTCAAAGGATACAAGATGATCATCACTCTCCCAGAGAAGATGTCAACAGAAAAGACTGATGTCCTCTAAGCACTTGGAGCTAAGATTGTGAGAACACCCACTGAATGCGCCTTCGATGATCCAGGTATTCATAAATTTTCACAATCTATTATTTTTACTATTTCAGTAGATAATTAATAATATTTTAGCTCTCCTTCTACCTTTGTTTTTCTCCCCAACGATAGTGGTAGTAGATTTGTGTTTTGCTGTGAAAAGTAAACAAAACAACAGCCAAGCAATAACCATAACAAAATGGAATTCATTTCGTTTTAACTTTCTAGCATCAAAATAAGCATACCAAAGAAGATTTCCCTCTTCAGCATATTAATTGAATCTAAAATGAAAGCGATAAATTAATCTAGTTTACTGAACGCGAAAGTTTATTCTTTTCTTTTCACCCTCTACTAGCATTTAACAATAATTAATCTATTTTGTCTCTTTTTTTTCTTAATTAAACTTTATCCCCTTTGATTTTTTGAATTCTAGAGAGTCACATTGGTTAAGCTTTGAAACTCAACGCTGAAATCCCCAACAGTCACATTCTCGATCAATACGTAAACCCTGGCAATCCTCTCGCTCACTACGATGGCACTGGAGCAGAAATTCTCTATCAGACTGATAAAAAAATTGATTACGTTTTCGCTGCTGCTGGTACTGGTGGTACTCTTACAGGAATCGCTAGAGCCATCAAGGAACAAGTTCCTACTTGCAAGGTCATCGGTGTTGACCCTGTTGGATCTATCCTCGCTATGCCACAATCCCTCAATGATAAATCTGAATCTTATTAGATTGAAGGTGTCGGATATGATTTCGTACCAAGAAGTCTTGACAGGTAAAATAACATACATAAATATAACAAGAATAGGATGAATTTAATGGTTTTTTTGAAGCATTGCAAGAGTTAATCCCCCTCCTCCCTTTATTTAAAAAAGATTTAGAGGATTTCTGCTGTTGCTATTTTTCCAATATTATCAGCTTTTCCTTGCAACATATTCTTATTATTTTGATGTTTGATTAATATTTTTTATTTCTTCATAGAACTGTCATAGACGAATGGGTGAAGAACACCGACATTCCCAGTTTCATCATGGCCAGAAGACTCATTCAAGAAGAAGGTCTCTTCAGTGGTGGTTCCAGCGGCCAAATCGTCGATTCCGCTGTCAGATACGCTAAAGAACACAACCTCGGTGAGGGTGTCCGCATCGTCTGTATCCTTCCAGACCATCTCAGAAACTACATCACCAAGTTCGTGAGCAAAGAATGGATGGTCAGCAAAGGTTTCTATGACTTCGCAGAACTTGAAGATGAAGAGTATGAGAAGAGCAAACTCAAGGGTGTTTCCATAGATAAATTCAACCTTAAGACCGTACCTATTTACACCACTGAACTCACCGTTGGTGCAGCTCTTGAAGAATTCAAAAAAGGTGTTCCAGCTATTCCCATCGTTGTTGATGGTGTTGTCTACTCTACTGTGTACCCTGAGAAGCTCGTCAAGGCTATTCAAACCAAGAATCTTACACATGAAGATTCAGCCAGCAAAGTAACATTTTCAAAACACAATATAAATAACAATGACCATTTATCTGTTAATCTTCAATTTGAATAACCTTTTGCTCTTTTCCTTCCTTAATCAGTCATGGTCTAGAGATCAAGTTGTTGTGCCCTTCGATAAAGTTGACGGCGCTAAGCTCAGCAAGTTCCTCGACAGAAACAGAATTGTCTTCCTCACTAAGAACGGCGAAGACGGAAAAGTTAAAGAGATCTTCTACGCTACCCCTGCTGATCTCCTCCCCTTCTTCTGAGCATTTTTATATTCTTTTGTCATTTATGTTTCATTTCGTTCACATTTCTTTGTTCATTATTATTTTAGCCATAGTGTTTATTTCAATCGGCATTGCTACCTTGCATTTGTATTTGTATTTCTCAAAGGGAGAATATTTTCTGTGATTATGCTGATCCTGCATTACTCCATTACGAATGCCTGGATAATTTTAGATTATTTTTCATTTAAAAAATGTATTAAAAAAGCTAGAATAATCTCATTTTGATATTTCTATGGATAACTTCCATCAAGCTCAACACTTTTTTGAGCTAATAGATTTAAAGAAATATTACACAATAATGAGGAATTTTTTAGACCCAATAACGAGAATTAACAGTAAAACAATATCAAATTATTGAAGAAATCCTGTTCGAAATACAAAGAGAGAAATTTGTAATTTTTTTCAAAAATTGCAGATTAATGTTGCTAGTTTTAATCAGTTGTTTGAGATAGCTTAATAGCTTCAGTTTTAAAATTATAAAGATATTACTTGGAATATTTATGGATGGGAAAAATTTAGGTTAAATCAATAAAATGTTGGAAAAGGGTTCCTTTTTAGCTCCTAGAAGAAATTGTTTAAGATTCTGCAGCTATTCTTCCCATTGTGATTTATTTTGATGTGATTTTAAACTTTAATTCAGAATATCATTGCTTAAAATTAGCTGAATTATCCTTCTTTTTGTAATATTTTTCTCCAAATTTCCTCTCTTCCATTTTATTATTATTTTGAGATCTGAGAGCTATTGAAATGCAGTTTTTCTGTTATTTTTAGAACTAAAATGACTTTTAGTTGATAAACGCCAAAAGTACACTTTGATTCTAATAAATTTTTTGTTTAATTAGCAAAAATAACATTTTAATTTACAAATTGCAGCCTCATCATCACCATTGTCAATATTGTTTAAATTATCTTTTGTCATGGGAGGGTTTATTAATTTTCATCAATATTTATAGAATTGATATCTGCAGATATCAACTTGCCAAGTTACCAAAGAATGAGTCCTTTTCAAAATGGGAAAAGAATAATAATAATAATTCATGGATCAAAATGTAAGTTTAATATTAAAAAATAGAAATAAGAAACAACAACAAAAAATGAATAAATAAATAAAAAAGAGCATTACGATAATATGATTCCATTTTGATATTTTTTTCATTTCTTGTGAAACCTCTTGAATTCATTATTTCTGATGCTCAATATTAGTATTCACCTAGGAAATTGTAAATCCATTGTGATAAGCACAAATCTCTCCTTTTAAAACATCAAAATTCCTTGTTCTCGGCATGTTCCTGGATTTTAGGCTTTCAGTGTACGCTACGATTCTAAGTGTTAATCTCAAGATCAAAGAGATTGAGAAACTCCGAGATAACTCTTTTCCTTGATCTACGAATAATTTGATTGGGAATTGAAAAACATCGAAATATATGCTGTACCACTGGTTAGAAGGAATTCTTTAAAATCTGTTATCTCAAAAATCTCGTGATTCGTTTAGTTAATATTCCTAAAACTCACCACGTAAATCTCGATATCAGGCATTCAGTTTATTCATCAAATATTATGAATTTTTACTCTCATTTTTTCACTTTCTCTTTTGTCTTTAAAATACCCATATTATCAAAAACAAATGAATCCACTTAGCTAAAACCATATTTAATATTAACAAACATCTACATAGATTCTAATAAACTACATAACTCTTACATAACAAGGAATTCATAAAAAGAATTGTTTTATCTATTTGTAAAAATATTAAGAATATTGTTGAGTTTCAAAAAGAAATCTTTGGTTCTACTTAAATTATCTGCAAGATAAAATGTAGTTTATTTTGTAATTTTTTGTTTTATTACTGAAGGTTTTTTTTAGTTAAAATGCAGTTTAAAAAAAATATGAAAGAAACATTACTGCAAAATTAAGAATATGTAATGGACATGAATGATAATTAATTACACTGACGATTAATGATATCTATCAGCTAGTAAAAATTAATTTCCATTTCCTATAAACTACAATTAGAAATTTTTCATCTTAAAAAGGTTATTTTTGTAAATAAAACTGTCATTAAAAGAAAAAGAGAAATGTTGTAAGGCCTTTCAGGAAAAGGAAAAAAGAGCAAAATTGAGTTTTGACAATTTGGATTAAATTCTGTTATTTTTTTTGAAAAACTTAAACATATCTTAAACTGTTGTATTTCTGTTGATTAGAAGAGTAAGATTGATTTTTGTGTGTTATTATGTGTTTAGTAGTTATTTTATATCCCTTTCAATAGTTTAATGAATGTTTGAAAGATATTCCATCACTTTTAAAGGCAATTTCAGTAATTAGTGCATTGAAAAATGAAATGAAAAATAAGTGGAATTGGTTCAAATCTAAACCAATAAAAAATTTAGATTATCTCATTCATCAAGGTACAAGCAATTAGTGGTTAGAAATTACTTAAATAGCTTTGTGAATTATACATCTTTCACTTTTTGAGAAATAGGAACAGCAGAAAAGAGAATTTGACAATCGCAGCTTATTTTACTTAATCAATGAAATCAACTAAGACCTTAGCACTAAAATCAAGAAAATTAATAAATCACTCCAAACTGCAGATATTAAACCACCTCCTTAGAATTTAACTCTAAACCTAAAACGAAGAATGGAATAATCTAGTTATCAGATCTCTGATCCAAGTGCTGCTACCGCTCTTCTGGAGAAGATTCTATCGCGCAAATGCAAGGTCCATAGATCATTTGAGTGTGAATATCTGCACGTCAAACCCTCCAAATTTTCTCCAAGACTCTGCTGCCGATGCATGGAAGAAAGAAATATTCCATCAAATGAATATGTTTCTATCAGACTGTTGCTTTAGGCATCTTACAATACCACCTTTAATGCCTATCCAAAGTGGAACGACAGTACAATCATCTAGAAGATACAGCAATTCAAACACTCTAGTGATGAGAATGCTCTAGAAGATTTATCATCTTTTTTCGACCAGCTTAGATATTTAATTGAAAAGACCATTGAAGAAAAGAGGATTGCCTAAAAGAGCAAGATCGCTTCTCTTTCATATTATTACCATGGTATTAATAATTCCCTTGCTCAAATCATGCAAATCGAAAAATTTTAAGAACTTGTTAAAAGCGACAATGATAACGAAGAGCTGCTTAAAGGATTCATCAATGACTAATATTAAAACGCAAATAAATCCACCCAGACAATTAGCAATAAACTTTTGGAATACTAGATGATCTACAAAGGATTCTCACTAACTGATCCCAAGGATAAATTAGATCAAATAGTCAAACTAATATAAAATATGGAATTTTTCCCCACGATCCTCCAAAATTAGGCAAATAACTCACAATAATAGCCAGGAGTTCAATAGATATTACCTCAATTTTCATCAAAACCTTAATTAAAGCAACCACAACTACTAGAATAGTAATAATTCAAACAATAACTACTTGAACAGTAAAAACAAATACAATAACAATAACTACTAGAACAGTAATAACAATAACAACAACAATAGCAGCAAAAACAAAAAAAATCCTCATCCTCACTTGATGTCTACAATGAGTAAAACATGGTGAAGATAAGAAAATATTGTAGAAGTCGGAGTGGTAGAGGTTTGAGAAAGGATACAGGTAGTCGTCGGAGTGGTTTAGGTGTGAGAAATACGGGTTTGAATATGGATTTGAATACGCAGGTACTTACAAGGAATGGTAGGCATTCAGTGAAGAGGAGAGACAGCAATAACTGAACCTTCTTAAGAAAGCATTTGGCATTTCTGGCTGAAGACAAATTTACTATGTTTGTTATCTAACTATCTTCAACAACCATCAACATTTTTTATGTCTTTTCGGATTCTTTGAATCATTTACTTAAATTAAATCGAATAACTTTCTTCATAAGATTACTTACCCCATTCAATCATTAGCTTTTTGATTATTATTTAATAAACATTTGCATAGTTTAATTCGTACATTAGAAGTCCCTTTGATCCCTCTCTCTCCTCAAAAAGTATTTTATGATTTAAATCCCACTTCTCAATATCATTTACTACTACTTCTACTACTAATATGATTCGGATTCTTATTGACCCTGATATTGAGACCTTGAAGCATTCATTGCCAGTTATTTCTTCCAAATACTCAAATACTGAGTAAATTACAATCTAGTCAAGAAGAAAAAAATCTGAAAACGTAAAATTGAGAAACGAGTACAATATCTAGGTAGTTTATGAAATGGCTGCACTAAAAAGATATGATAATTTGGATTACAATAAGCTTATGCAGTTGTAAAGTCAACCTTATGCAAAGATGTCCTGCCCTTTATTTAGGTGACTTCAATCTAGTTTTACAAATGATCAACATGAGGTTTAAGTAAAAAGGTGTCAGGTATTAATCTGGAAACCTTAACACATTGATTAGAAATAACTTTGGTTTGAAAAGAGTTGAGAAGGCATAGAAAAGACACCTGAATTGCTTTCCTTTTTCTGATTTAGCATTTTTGTAAATTCAACTTTATCAGCTTCATAGACAATTTGAAAAAATGCTAAATTTCAGAAAAAAATTCATCATTGGAAAAAACAATCAACTTTTTTTAATTCCTAAATTATATTGTCCTGATAAATTAGAAAGTTCTTAAAAAATAATTGGCTGATTTTTTTTAGATATTTTTATCTTGAATTACTCTCCTTGATTAATAGCAAACACACTGAAAAGAAGAAATAGCCAATTTCAAGCATAGGATCTCTCTATCAGATTAACATGGAATGATTACTAATGAGCTTAATATCACTTTGTGTATGTCAAATTATTTTAATGGTAGCATCCCGATCAATAATTTGCTTTCTCTAAATGAAATTCCTACTGGCTTTTCTTTTTAATTCATGAAAACTATCAAAGATTTGGAAAAAAAGAATATTCAAAACTGATTTTTTGTCAGGAATTCATGCTTAAAACAAAAATTATGCTTTTAACAAAAAAATAGAAGTTTAATTGACTGCTAATAAAATAAAAAACAATGGATTAACCATCAGTTAGATTTGTCGAATAAGTAAATTATTAAAAAGTATCACTTAAAAAACACTCTAGCTCATAGATCCTCTAAGGCAAGATATTCAAGAAAAGTAGACTTTACTGTTGCTTTAAAATTATCTATCTTGTCTAATGTCGTAAAAGAGCCATAAACTTCCAAGAAAGTAAGAATTTTTCATTCTTCATTTCTTTTAAAAGTGTTTTATCAGGAGACCCTTTATTATTTAATCCTTGATTTTCTCTTTAGAATCTTAAATATTTTTGTGTTCTTCTTTTTCATTTATTCAGGGAGAGTATCTTAGTTTTCGTTGAGTGTCAATTAGCCCAAGTAAAACATAAAAGATTACTCATCAGTAGGTGATACCGAACTGCTTTAATCTGATTCTAATCTAAAACAGTTGAAATCTAAGTGTTTATTAGAGAAAAAAGATAATTTTCTTTATTAAGACAATTAATTGTTGATTTCCTTATCGAAATATTTGGTGATACTTAAATTATCTGAAAGATATTCAATATTACCAGACTCTTTTCAAAATTTAACATTCTTCAGATGATGAAACATATTTAATAATTTGGGGAAGGGTTATAGAATCTACCTATTTCTGAATAAGTAATTGAGAGATCGAATTCAGGGTGGATAACTCCCACCCTCTTATGTTCTTCTAGTTCTTTGTTGTGGACTGTGATTAGTAATCTTAAAATTGAATGATTTCCAAGGGGATAAAGGGAGGAATATTATTAATAAAAGAACTCTTAATAATTTTGTAATAATTAAGAGGAAAAAGAAGAGGGAATTTATAATTAGAAAAGAGGTAGGTGGGTGTGAATGATGCTAATTGACTACTGACCACTAATAATATCATCTCGTTTTAATGAATTTCCATTCCTAAAAACTGCCATTAGATATAATCCATCAAAAAAAAGTTATTATTATTATTATTAACTATCAGTAAAAGAAAAACATGGGAAGGATTTCAAGAAAGGAAAGGAAAGTAAAATTGAGTCAGAAACAATCCGGATTAAACTCTGTTATTTTTTTTTTTTGAAATCTAAAACATATCTAGAACTTTTATAGTATTTCTCTTGGGGGATGAGAATTCGATTGATTATTTCTGTGTTAAAAGTTCATGAGATATTGTTTTGTACACTTCTAATAGGAGTACATATTTCTCCCTTCCTACAGTTTAATGAATGTTTGAGATATATTCCATAACTCTCGATGGCTATTTCAATAATTAGTGCTTTAAAAAACAAAAATTTATTGAGAAAATGTATCCGGAAAATGAGATGAGTTGGTTGAAGTCGAAACCAATAAAATTTAGAATATATCATTCCTCATGGTCCTAGCAATGAGTGGTTAAGAATTAATTAAATTCCTTTACGAATGATACTCTTTTCTTCTTTGAGAAATAAGAACATCATAAAAGAGTATTTGGCACAGCTTACTCTACCACATCATATAAAATGTGAAAGACAGGTAACACAAAAATTCAGAAAATTATCAAAACACACAACTTTCATACAGCTAACCATCCGTAAAGTTTATTCGAAACAGAAATTTAAATATGCAAGAAATTAGCTATTAGATCCCTAATCTGTGTACCGAATACACACTCTTGAGTTGATATTACTCAACAAGAAGGATATCTTAACTTTTTTTACTGTTGAATTTTAATTAGAAATAATTCATCTGAAAAAGTATTTTTTTGTTAATAAAACTGTCATTAATAGAAAAAGATGTGAAGGTTTTCATGAAAGGAAAGAAGAGTAAGAAACAATCTGGATTAAACTCTGCTACTTTTTTTAAAAATCTAAAACAGATCTCGAACTTTATTGTATTTTTCTTAGAACATGAGAGTTTGTTTGATTATTCATTTGCAATATGTTCATGAAATAATATTTTGTCCACTACTAATAGGAGTACATATTTCTTCCTTTCAACAGTTTAATGAATATTAATATATTTTTCATCACTTTAGATGGCAATTTCAGTAATTCGTGCTTCAAAAACAATTATTTGTTGAGAAAATGTATTCGAAAACGAGTGGAGTTGATTGAAATAGACATTAATAAAATTTAGAATATTTCATTCTTCAAGCATTGAGTGGCTAAGAATAAATTAAATTGCTTTATGAATCATACGTCTATTCCCCTCTGAGAAATAGAAACATCAGAAAAGAGTATTTCGCAACCACAGCTGACTCTATCAAATCATATTAAGTGGTCAAGGAGGGCACTGAAATTAAGAAAAATATCAAATCACATAAGTTGCATACAACTAATTATCCATAAAGCCAATTTTAAGCAGAAATTCAAAAATGTAACAAATAGATTGTCAACTTTATGATCCGAATGCTGCCACCATTATTCTGTAGAAGATCCTCTCGCGCGAGTGCAAAATTCATAGATCAATCCCTTGCGAATATATCCATGTCATATCCTCTGAATTCTCGCCAAGACTCTGCTGCAAATGCATGGAAGAAAGAAATATTCCATCAAATGAATATGTTTCAATTCGACTGTTGCTTGAGGCATATTCCAACACCATCTTCAATGCCTATCCAAAGTTTAATGACAATTCAATCATCCAGAAGTTGTAGCAACTCAAAGGCAGTAGTGATAAGATTTAATAAGATATATAATCTTTTTTTGAGAATCTTCAATCTACAGTTTTGATGGCAATTGAAAAATAGAAGTCTGCCTAAAAGGAGAAGCTGATTTCTCTTTCGACTTGCTACCAAGATGTTTATGAGTCGGTTGAGCAGATCTCGAAAATCGAAGAGTTTTAAGAAGTTGTTTTTAATTACAATAATAATGAAGAGCAGCTCAAACAATTCATTGATGACTAATAATCATAAGCGGATAGCTACACCCGGATAATTAACAATAAGCTTTTGTAATACTAGAATATCTACGAAAGATTCTCGCTAACTGGTCCTAAGAATTAATTAGACCAAATACGCAAACTCATAGAAAAGATATAATTCTTCGATGAAATTGAATATGTCCCCTAGATTGAATATGTCCCCGAGATCCAATTTTAATCCACTTCTTCACGAGAGGGTTACAATATGTATGTAGCCTTAATCCATATGGGTGTAGAATGGGAATATGTTTACAGAATCGAGTAGTTTTGGATATGCTATTCGAAGAAGGGCTATGAGTTGAATTTTAAGTATGCAAAAACATACTGGTAATGGAAAAATTTCGATGAGGGGCAGAGGCGAGAACAACTAAGGATTCTCAAAAAATAATTAAACATTTCCGACTGGAGACCAATCTGAGATACTATTATCATCTCGTGATTACTATGTTTTGTAACTACGATCAACACTTTTTTATGTCTTTTTTCGTATTCTTTGAATCATTTATTTAAATCGAATATCTTTTTCATATTAGATTACTAACCCATTCAAGCATTAGTTTTTTCATTATTATTTAATTAATAGTTAACTTTCTTTTATTCATTGATTGGTCCTCAATGCTGTTTAATATGTTCCCATTCTCGTAAAGAAAGGCCTTCAATTATCTTTATTAAACT
>Ga0302284_1001040_pt1 | contig 12604 bp, 8 predicted proteins | sample III_Fen_E2_1_FD_198760 | JGI IMG/M metagenome (GOLD analysis project Ga0302284, IMG submission 198760) | Peat permafrost microbial communities from Stordalen Mire near Abisko, Sweden - III_Fen_E2_1 | ecosystem: Environmental > Terrestrial > Soil > Wetlands > Permafrost | place: Sweden: Abisko...
TCATGTGAAACCATGTCACTTTAGGAGATCTAACCGTTTTGACTGGATTACGAATTAGAATTGTAATTTTCAGATTGATTGTAAGAAAGTTTGTTCTTTTCGGTGTGCAATCTATTAAGATAAAACAGCTAGAAGAAGATCTAGATTTATTTCACTTATTCAGTGGATAAAATGAGATTGTTCTCCTAATCGAAAGTCCCAACATGAAGTAATTAAGCTCTGTTATCCATCCATGCTTTCAGGTCTTCATTCATGTCATTGTAATTTGGTTTGACTTATTAGGGCAGTTACTATATCGAAGATCCAACGATGGATTTCGAAATGTTCTATCCGAACTCCTACTAACTCATTTAGCTGTTATATTAACTACTTCTTTGTATTAATTAGCTGTTATTATTATTTTAATTTCCTGAAAATTAAGAATTTCTAATTTATTATCCTTTATCAATAGCTTCTTGTTAGTTATTAGCCTCAGCAACATCTCGCAGCAAAGTGTGTGCTAGATCCTTGGAGTATTCTATTCTAAGTACTTGATCATTGCCTTTTTTGAATCTCGGCAAATCAATGCTAATCCCCATAATTCCGAAAATTAGCAACAACAGATTCCTGTAGGAAACCCCTTGATTCGCTGATCCCTACAACGCTATCCAGACATCATTTACGAGAGTCCGCTCTTTTACAAAATTATGGCTTTCAACTTTCTCAGTATAGCTGATGAAACCCATCTAGCGCAACACCTCCGATACCCTTATTTGTTCAACCAAAAAAATCATTTTGTATTTTCATTTACGGCACCAATAAATCAATTTTAATTTATTTTTCTCTTACTGTATGTAATCAAGCAGATAATTCTATTGTTTTGCATCTTAAACTACAGTTACTACAACTTGCTCGTATTCTTTGATTAATTTTGTCGCTAAGCAGTACTCCGATTGCTTTTATGATAAAGCACCCGTTTCTTCTTTAATTTCATCATTCTTTGAAGATCCTTCTTTTTATTTTTCGTTATCTTCCTTTTATTTCTTCGTAGGATCTGGTTTTCCTTCTCTCCTGGCAGTTAATTTCATCTTACCTAAGTTATAAAGCCTGTCGATCGTTTAAGGATTTGATTTTTTTTAATTGTTTTTCTGTTCTTCTTCTTTTTCTTTCAGTTCCTTGTCATGCTTTGTTTTTGTTTCTTTCTTGCGTTGCTGGAGATCGTACAATCTCTTGAATGCTGGTTCCGCTGCATATTTTGAAGCATTCGATATCATAACTACTTATGAATTTTTTAAGATTTCAGGTCTGTGAGTGAATTTTTCCTTATCTTTAGCAGCCATGTCAGTTTAAATCTTTGAAATCAATAAATCAATCATTTTTTTTTAAAAAAAAAATCTTAATTCCTTACAGTTAAAAACAATTCAAAAAGCTCCCTTTCCTCCCCACAAATCAAACAAACACTCCCCCTTTGAGACAATTTTTTTTTTGAATAATTACCCTTCGAATATTTTGATCTCTTGCTGCAACGAACTTCTCTTATTCAGCTAGGAAAGTTTTTTGAAATCGTTGGGGAGAAATTGACTTAGCAACGGATACAGCAGATACATTCGGCTAGAATGTGCATTCCTCCACGTCTCGCTGCGAATAGTAGTCACTTGTAATTCTGTTGCGGATATCGATTTATTTTCCCTTCTAGAGAAGGTGCGAAACAAACTATTCAGATTAGTAAGGGGTACATTTCTAAGTTGATTATTATTCATAAGCACTAATCGCTCTTGAACTGAGAAGCCTCTCTATCATCTCAGCTTTTTTAGGGTCCGTGCTATATTTTTGTGAACTTTCATTAGGGTTATTAGCTGCTGAAGTTTCTTAATTGTGATTATTGAAATATCGGTCGTTGTTGTTTGCTGGAAGACCAAATGCTACTGGTGGTCTAGCACTGTTTGGCTATTGGGCTCTAGCTTCGTTACTAGTTGGTATATTCGCTGAGAGAGTCTGTTACTGCTAATTTGCTTGATTAAGCATCATCTACTCAAGTTATCCAAAACTAGCTGTGTACTTACTGCTTGGTGGAATTGCAGGATTTTGCTGTGTAACGGTTGCCTATTACTGCTGTTGTTGTTGCTGTTGATATTGAAGCTACTATTGTTACTGAAGCAGTAATTGTTATTGATATTGCTGTTGCTGTTGGAGCTATTGCTGCAGAAGCTGATCTTGCTACAATTATTTCTGGAGTGGCGCTTCCTGTGATTGCTGATTGGTGCCGAAAGTATTATTCTACAATACCTATTGTTGTTGTTGCTGTTGTTGTTAAGCATACTGAACAATATTAGCAGCTTCTTTGGACTGATTATTTCCGTTGGAATCAGCTAGAGGATTGTAATTGGAGTCAACTCTTTCATCTTATTAAGATTTAGCTTGAACTGCACTGAAACTTCCTTAGAATACAGGAGCAGCAGCAGTAGCTATCTGTGCATTTGGACGTTGCATCTTCCTTTGTTCTTCTTCGACTTCTGCATAAGATCCATTCAAAAAATATGTCAAACAATCTCATCAAACTTCCAAACACTCCTAAACTGTTCTTCCAAACCAAAACTTAAATAATTACATGAAGGAGTCTATTATGCATGCTGATTCTAGCTATAATATTGTTGCTGTTAGTAGTTCTGTTAAACCCTTGAACTGTTTTAAGAATCGATAGGTTGAGATTGTTCTTATCCCATGTTTCCTGCTTTTGTTGTTGGTGGATACTGCTTAATAAAAATAATTTGATTTCAACAGGGTAAACTATTGTAATTTTTATTTGCCTTTAAAAAATCTTCCCCCCCTTCTCCTCCCTTTTTAGATGGATATTCACAGAGCCTTAGAAAGAAAAATAAGAACGAAAGAAATAAGAAAAAATAAAGAGGATATTTTTCAAATAGTTTGGATGACAATTTTTTTTCTTCCTGTGAAATCAAGGGAACACCATCGTGTTTGAGCAGGATTCTCTTGAAACTCTTTTTTACAGATAAATACAAAAAAAATCAGCAAGGATTTTCTTATGTTTTCTTTTGTACTTTAAAAATAAAATATTGAGACATTTAGGAAACCAAACCAAGGAAGTTTTTCTTATTCATAAATCTTTTAATACAAAAAAAAACTATTATTTTAGTTCTTCAGTTTGTTAAATTATTCTTCAAATCTAATATATACTAGCAAATCACTTATTACAACCTGATTTAGGACAATTTAGTTGCTTTAATCTTTAGAAGTAATCTTTTAGCTGTTAATCTACAATTGCCATTCTTGGCTATTTCGATTCAGACAATGATTATGGTGATTTCTTTCTTTTGTGCTGATTGTTTCTTACTTTTAGTTTTTAATTTATTGTTCCTAAGTAACTGATTAGCTGTTCTCGAGTGAGATATTCCTGATTATTCTCATATTCCTCTACTTAATTGTCATGGTTAGTGCCACTGTTTTCATCGAATATCTGTTTTATTCTCTTCCAATAGTTATCTAATTTATTTGAACTGTTAATTTTTCTTGCTGAATCGATGATATCTTTGATGGCCTTGTATTTGTCATGAAAATTCTGTGCTTTTGTGTTGACATCTCTTTTCAGTAAGTCGAGTATTTTTCCTTTGAATAAAATCCATTTTTAGTTAACTTTAGAAGTATTAATATTGTCTGCTTCTTCGCTACCAATAGATTCTTTATAGTTGTTCAAACCATCAACACCTATATAAACAGATTAATTACCTTTTATCCTTGAAAGATTATTATTATTCTAGCAATTTTCTGAATCCTTGTGATAGTTTTCACATTTCTCTTATAATTCTTGATCACTTGCATTTACTAGTAGATCAACATTATTTCTTTTGTGTTCTTTAAACTAGTTCCACAATTTTTCATGTGATATGTTCATCTCATCAGATATGGAATCAAATAGACCACGGCCTCTGAATTAGCTCTTTAGATTATTTACTTCATCTTTCCTACAAAAAACTGTTGATTGCTGTAAATCCAAGAGATTCTTATCATTTATGAGACAATTTTTGCTGTTGCAATCGGTGATTTGGATCAAACTATGTTTAAGATTCCTTTTCTTTCCAGGAAATGAATTTTCAGATGGTGGTGAGTGAAAAGTCTTAGATAACGCACATAATCGTAATTTTCTTTAGTTTTATGGTGAAGTTAAAGATGCTGAAGGAGCATTCTTTTCTGATGAATTAGTTTTATTTTTAGAAATATTAGCAGTTTTGTTTATTTTTAGAAGCCTTTCTATCTTCTTTTTGGGAGTAGATTTGGAGATGGATTATCTACAAGGATATTCCTGAGAATCTGTTACGAAAGAAGCTTGTTAGACAACACTTTTGTTCTTTATCTTTTTCTCCTCAGTTAGTGTGAAAAGATTCCATAATTTCTCAGGGCCAGTTAATCTCAGCTATTTATCTTCCCTCAACGACTGTCCTCTGTTTCTCTTAGATTTAGAAAAATGGTTTGTGTTAAACAGTTCTTCGTTGATTTCAGGCTTATAGCAAGTTGTCCAAAAAGCAGATGTCTTAGCTGATCTTCCAAATCTTGTTGAACAAGTTTCACCACAAATACTGATGGGTGTTCTTGGTAGATCGTTGGTTATCTAAGAGAGTTGATCAACTTTTGAAGGTATTTTAGACCCATTAAAATTCATAGATGCATTGATTTATTTAGAATGCTTTGAAGGCTAACTATTAGTTAAGTTAACACTTTCTTCTGTTGTCTAGCGCTGATGAGATTTTTAGTAGGAGACTACTGAAGTGATGTCATTCTTTGTTAGAAATGATTATTTTTATATTGACGGAAAACCAGTGCACTTATTCATTTTCAGGGCACTCAAATCTAAATAATGATCATTTGATTAATCAATTCTTGCAAATCGGGAGAGAAAGTATGTAGTTTTATTAAAAACAATTATTTGATTGGATGTGCTTAATGATGTGATGTATTTTTGGATGTCTAAGAGCAGCTTAAATCTCAAAATTTAGGGATTTTAGAACCATATTTAACGCAAATCAAGTATGTTAAATGAATAACACTTTGGAATAATTTATCCAAAATACATAAATTAATAAGAACTCGTTTGAATTCTCAGGCAATGAAACAAAACTGAATGGTAGATTTAAAATTTTGAATTCTGAAATCAATGAGAATCACATTAATAATAGTTCCTCTTGACTGAATAAGAAAAAGAAAAGATAAGCACAATCCTTTGTTTTGTTAAACTTCATGTAAATAGCTAAATTTTAAACTACTCTTTGCTTATTTACTCCTAACAAAAAAAAATTAGATAATTAGGGAAAATGAAAAAAATAAATTCAAAAATGATCGTCCGAATTCGTTTCCTCTTTGAATTTTCTACACTTCAATCAATTTTAAGTGCTTTCTCCCTTGTTTCAAGTTAAAAGAAATACTGAAACTTCAAAAAACAAATCAAACAGTTTTCTCCAAATTAGACAAAATCAAAACATAATGGCATTCAATCCGAACAACAGGTAGCAACACATCGATGAAGTTCAAGATGCTTTGCGCTCTCTCAAGCGGAAAATGAGTTCTCGCTAGACTTCTTAGCGCATTGAAATGGAAGATAATGAATTTGTATAATCCAAAATTTAAGCTGAACATTCACAGCAATAGCAAGGATTATCAGGAGGAAATAATTATAGGAAGGTCTTCAAACCACCATAAGATGATCAAGATTATTAAAATGATGTATGGAAGGATAAGCGAGTGGACTCTAACAGAAGACCAGGGAGTGGAGCTAGAAAAGGTGTGCAGTAATTCTGAGATGAAAACGAATGGAATGAGTAAGAATTCTCAACCAAAACTAACAATAACACACAAAGCAGCACATATAACAGTTTCAATGAAGATGGATACAAACCATCTCCGTATTAGAATTAGATTTAATCTTCGAAAAACAATGTTTATGGATAAAACAGAATTTTCTCTGGTAACTAAAGAAAAACAGCGTTGTAAGGATTTGAAGATGATGAAGATGATGGAGAAGAAGTGTACAGACAAGCAATGCAAAAAATACAGGATCTCAAGGGCTCAAATTATGCTAATAATGGAAAGGGTAGCTCCAATATGCAGATTGGGATGGTAAGTAATAATCCTAGAAATTAACTCTAAAATGGATAGCAAAATAGATTGCCACCTAAAAGCCCTATTTCTAACAATAGAGATAGAGGCTAGTGGGAAGAAGAAAGTGAAGGAAAGAATGAGAGAAATTACAATAAAAATAATGGGTAAAACCAAGATGATGATGACGAAGAAGAAGATGATATTTATGCAGGAAATAGATAGTATTCTGCTTAGAATTATTACCAAAACTAAAAACAGCAATAGCAACTGAACACTCAGGATTTAAAAAGGAAATAATAGCAGGTTCAATAATAATAGAAATAATCTTCTTTCGATAATGATTAGAGGGATGATCTTGACTAAGGATCAGATCAAGAAGAAATTGCTAAACCTGTTAGTATTTCTAGCAAACCAGCAAAACCAGTTTAGCGACTGCAAAGGCTTTAAAAAGAAGATGACGGACTGCAGTTATGTCCTGAGGGATGTGGTCGTTCGTTTAATGAATTTGCACTCGAGAAACACGCCAAAGTTTGCAAGAAGATATTTCAAGAAAAGGCTGAAAAGAAACAACAAGTATCGAAGATAAGTGAGAGCGCTTAGAATAAAGACAAAGAAAGACAAGATTTACTGAAAAAAATGAAAGAATTACATGAATGTCCTGATTGTGGAAGATAGTTTAGATATGATATTTTTGAGAAACATGTCAAAATATGTCTCAAAGTGTTCACAAAGAAACACAGAGAAAACTCCCTGTAAAGAAAAGCATCTTTAGGGACAACTATGCAAACATAACTTCAGCCAACATAACAGTTATCGAAGTAAACATCACTTGCAGATTAGCAGTCATAGCAGTAAAATATCAAAAAGCCTCCACTGAAGAGATTGCCATCTACAAGCGATCAGCAGAAAAGAGGAGAACAAGAGAAAAAACCTGCAAATTCATTAAGGTAACTTTCCGAGGATCGAACACCTACTGGATCAACCTAGACAACTAATATTGGAAATGAATGGGATGACACACCTGTTGGCTAGTCTAAAAACAGCAAGATTTCTAATAGTAATCCATGGGAAGACGCCAAAGCTGGATCAATGAATAAGAGCAGTTCATTGCAAAAAGAAAAAGAATTACCTAAAAAGAAGAAAGAAGTTGCAAAAAAACCTTGGTGTGATGATTGGAACACTTAACCAGACGCAGGAGAGCTAGAAACCGATAAAAATAGTTTTTAGAGTGGTGAGAACTCTGCTGAAAGTAAGAATTTTAACTTCAATAAGTAAGTCAAAAATCCTAAAGAAGTCAAGAGACAAGCTGCTAATCCTCGACTTCAGAGTCTCAATACTCAAATGGGGAGCAATTAGTTTTCTAATTCCGGGAATGATAACGATGGAGATGAAGAAAAAGAAGAAGGTCTTGGAAAAAACGATGAGTATGTGTACTTGAAACCTAATATTGGAAAGAAAATTATTCAATCAGCGAAAAAGATACCTTCAAAGTATCAAAATAATGATAATGAAGAGGAAGATTATGAAGAAAAGAGGAATTAAGAAACTGATTAGAGAAAATAACAACATAAAACAACTAACTTTGCTAAAAGAGAAGATATTAACAATGATGATGGTGATTTCGATCAGGGCAATGAGAAACCTTAATTCTCGAAGCCTTTTTTGAGGAAAAATCAAGGGAATCAAGCTGTAACAAAGGTTCAATCTTAGCCTAAATAAAGCGCTAAAAATGATGATTTCTATGATTATTAGGAGTAAGAAATTTCTAAAAATGATAAGCCAACTAGAAATATTATTAATAATAACAATATCCCAAGAAGAACTGATCCTGTTACTAATTAGCCTAAGAGTAGCGGTTATGGAAAGTCTTAGAAACCTGGTAAAATGGAAATCATCAATATGGACTACAATGAGAATGAAGACATTCCTCTTAATAAAAATGGGGAATTCAATAAGCAACTGATGTAAATGGAAAGAGAAGTAAATAGAGATGAAGAAGTTGAACTATTTGAGTGTCCTGAAGGTTGTGGAAGGAAATTCTAAGAAACTGCACTTGAAAAGCATATGAAAATTTGTAAAAAAGTGTTTTAGTAGAAACGGAAAGCATTTGATTCAGCAGTTCATCGTTAAGTTGTTGACACTGAACAAGATGGAATACCTCAACTAAAGCCGTTGAAAAAGACATAAAACAAATAGAATTCCAGGCCAAGTTAGTAATAGTCGAAGCAATCGAACAGTAACAATATCAATAATCCATTTGATAAAAAGAGCGAAAATGTTAACACAAAAGTCGGTAAGAATAAGCCAGACTGGAAACTATAAAGTGAAGCATTGCGAGCAGTTATGAGATAAGCTAAAGGTATTCAAACTAACAGTGAATATGACAAAGCAGTTATTTAGGAAGCGTTTAAGCAAGATGATTATGTCGGGTGTGACTATTGTGGTCGGCGATTCAACGAAAAAGCTGCTGAAAGGCACATTGCTTTTTGTAAATAGAAATCGGAAAAAGATAAAATCAAATTTGGCTAAAACAATAAGACTCAAAAGGGTAGCACTCTAGGGAATAAGAAATATTGAGTCAACTTAGTCTTCTTCTTTTTGAAATTAAAAGAAGGTCAAAATTGTACATATTTAATTTTGAATGTTTTGCTGTTTTTGAGACAAATATTGAAAAATAATATTATAAGATGTTGTCTAAATTACTTGAAATTATTGCAAAAAATGTTGATTTTTGGATTATTTTGATTTAGAACAATGTTTTGTGTGTTTTAGATGAAAAACGCAGAAATATTCTTCTTTTGTTCAGAAATTTGAAATTATTTTTAAATAAATTAATACTATTACTTTGATGATTTATATGTGTTAATCTTCAAAACAGCAAAGAATACCCTTGGGAATCAAATATTGCTTTGATGATTTGATATGGGAATGATAGAGAGTGAAAGCGTTAAAAGTTAACAAAAATTTTTTAAGGAAAAGATACAATAAAATAATACTTTTTCAAAACAAAAATCAACAGTGAAACTGAATCGTGTGACAGTATGTACAGACATCTTGACGAAGAGAATCATGAGAATGATCATCATGATGCTTCTCTAGGAAAAGGAGCCCACAGCGGAGAAGCTGGTTACAATTTGATTCAGAATTCATACAATCAGTTTGCAGGAAGCTAATCGATAAGCAATCAGCCTTTTGGAGAAGCAAGTAGAGTAGCTACTACTCATAATAACAATTTCAGCTAGAACAATGAGAATAATTATAATTATAATGCTAATAACGTTCACAGCAATGGATACGTAGCAAATGAATTAAATGATGTTGAAATGGATTTGCCTGAGGAGCAATCTGCCGATGAACGACAATCAAATGAAAATATGAGCAGATATGTCCTGCATCAAGGTGAAGCTGGTGTGGGTTTTTTGAGAAAATTGAACACTGCTGCATACGGAAAAAAGTCAATAATTAGGACTAGAATAGATTAATTGTATGACACATTGGATGAGAAAGCTTAGCTGCAAAATTAATTCAAAACACTAGCATAATATGAGAGGAAAATTGATGTGCATCCGAATGCAAGTGGTGAAGGGAAAGCTGTGATATTGATAAAATGGAACAAGACGCATAATATGTTTGAACTCAACGAACAAGCTGTGGAAGTAAAAATTAACCAAATATCTTGAAATAATAAGTTCATTTAGGATGGAGTTTTTCATAATCTTTTGTTTAATATTTTGAAGGCGTTCTCTGCGAACAAAGATAGGAAACAATCGAAGATGTCCTTTGTTTCGGTTGTTGGAGATAAAATGAGCGGGAAGACGTATCTATTCAACTAGCTATTAGAGATAAGCAACGCTTAAGAAAAAGTAATTTATTTAAAAAAAGGAGAATTTAAAGATTTTAGAAATATATTTTCAATTTATTATCTAAATTTTTTCATATTTCTGTGATTTCTAATGATTTACCTTTGAAAAGTTACCAAACAGCAGCAATGTTAGCAATGCTCTGGTGATGTGGAGTGAGCCAATCTATGATGCTGCGAGTGATTGTGAAGTCTATTTCCTTGGTAAGTTAAATATTTTACTGATTTAAGCGAGTAACTAATCACTTTTAACCTCTATTTTTTAGACTTGCAACTCGAGAATGATGTGACTGATTTGATCAAGGAAAAGCTGTTCTTCTTTCAATGTATTATCTCAAATGTCTTGGTAGTCAACATGAAATCCAACAATCTCAAGACTAAGGATTTGTAATGTCTGATGCCACTTCTGAAAATGCAAGAATATTTTGAATTTGAGAATCTCGAGTTCAAGGAAGAACTCAAGTATCTCATGCCTTCAGTGCACATAGTCATGAGAGATTTCGCGCATGAAATAAAGAAACAAGGCTACACTGTTAGTGGGTAGCAGTATCTTGAGAGTTATTTATTCGATGAACTTGCATTCCAGCAAGCTTCAGAGAGTGAAAAAAAACTTAGAAGGAGATTCATAAAATATTTCCATGAGAGAGACCTTACTACAATGGTCCGACCAATCAGGCAAGGCGAAGCTGATGCTGAGAAAAAACTAAAAAACCTAAGTGGTGTGAATGGAGAAGAAGTAGACGAAATATTCTTGAAAGAAGTAGTTTCTTTGAGAAAGAAAATTCTTTAAAAAAGTGATGTCCAATCGATTAGAGGTTTGAGATTTTCAAAGTAAATGACGATTCAGTACATTTAGAGTTTCCTAGAAGACGCCAATTCAAATGAGAAGTTTGATACCGATAAGGCTATTTCGATTCTCTTGGAAAACGAATTCATTTAGGTATACCATGAATGCGTAGAAATGTACAAAAAAGTTATGGAAGAGAATTTCGGGGAAGCTGAATTCATGAGCTTGGAGGATATGACTAGGAGCCTTTAATAAGCTAGAGAATAAGTTAACTTCCATTTCTTCAAGCTCAAAGCGCATGATATCGAAATAGCTGAGCAATTATTTGCTAAGTACTATGATCTTCTGAAATAATTCATTGCAGACATGGAAGCACATTTCCAACAAATCAACAATGAAGAAACGAACAGAATCGTGTCTTCCATGATCAAGCAAAAAGTCGAGTTAGTCCAGCAAAAAACCAAGAACAATAATTTCAGAATTGAAGATATTGATTTTATCAAGAATCAATTTGAAATCATCTTGAATTCAATCAAAAACGCATGTGTTGGGCATTCTTCCAATTACGGTGAGACATACGGTATATTTGTAACTTAAATCTAAAAAATCATGATGGACATGATCGTCAAAGAGATCTAAAATGTGCGGTAGTAGAACAGCAGCTAATTGAAAGATCTCAAAGCATAAAAGGAGTAATAAATCAAGAAACTCGAGTAGATTAAAAACGACAATAAAGCGTAAAATAAGAGAAACGAAGATAACTTAAAAGAAAAGAATACCCTCGTTGAAGAACTAGCTAAACTCAAAAAGTAAGAAGAAGGAATTTAATCCCAAGTCAAGAAAGTATCCAAAGAAATTGAAGATATAAAATGGTTAACAGGAAGATACAATCAAGCACTCAAAAACAAAACATGCTGAGATAATAGTGGATTAGTAAATCTATGCAAATTAAGAATGGATTGACCCCCAATTATTGGTGAGGGTGTCAAATATTTCTCAACCATTTTGGCTTTTTTGGTGTATGTTGTTAGTTTATGCTTTTACATATCACTTTTAGAATTGCTTCGAAAACAAATCCTGTTAGAAATTAGGTGGCTCTTTGCCTTGCAGTTTGTGAATTTCAATAATCTTCGCTTTTAGGCTCTCGTTGAGATCTTGATTGGATTTTCTCAAGACAGCAACCTTTCAGATAATTCAACAAAAAAAAGAATGAAACATGAATCAATTAACAGAATTTCTTTCCATTTTCCCAAAAGTATTTTTTAACATTCTAACTTACTTATCTACTCATTTAATCATATTCAGCGAAGAAATTCTTCTTCGCATGATTGAGATTATAGTCCTGTTGTCTTTTTTCTTAATCTTCGAGTTTTTCAGTTAATTTGTGCACATTCTCCGAGAGTTATGCGAGTTTTACTTTTAAATTATCTTCCTCTTGTTTACTTGCAAATCCTTTTTCTTAGGGATTTCGTGAGTCACTCTAAACCATAACATCATTCTCTGCTTGTCGATATTGCGTTGCTAAAGCTTGATTGTCTTTTTGCATCTATTCTATTTGCCTTTTTAGATCAAATTGTCGATTTTACTCTTGCTGCTCTTGAGGATTCAAATAACTCGCAGGATTATTTCTTTATTTTTATTTCAACTGGTCGTTTATGTCTCGAACTTAACGGTTCCTAAGGAAATGGTAACATCAAACAATATCATGACATGAACAACAAAAATAAGAGGATTAGTTAATATTTGTTATGATTTACTTCCTTGTTTCTTCTAAATATTGCAATTTTTCTTCGTTGAGTTCATTCAGCAGCCCACAAAACTTTGAGTAATTCTACAAAAGTAAATAAAGACAAAACATTCATTAAATTCAA
>Ga0302284_1001041_pt1 | contig 12598 bp, 12 predicted proteins | sample III_Fen_E2_1_FD_198760 | JGI IMG/M metagenome (GOLD analysis project Ga0302284, IMG submission 198760) | Peat permafrost microbial communities from Stordalen Mire near Abisko, Sweden - III_Fen_E2_1 | ecosystem: Environmental > Terrestrial > Soil > Wetlands > Permafrost | place: Sweden: Abisko...
CTGATAATACAGCAGTTAAAACATTAAGTGGTGTTGATTTTAATTTATCCAATTTAGCGAATAAATATGGTTTACCATCCACAGAGGTGTGCTGGAATGGAATATCTAATTATTATTGTGGAGACAATGTAGATACATGTACAAAATATCGAGATAATCCAAATTGTACTTTTGAAGATAATACTTGCTTGGATAAGGATTATATTAGCGGCATATGTAAACAATATCAAAGTAAATACACTTGTGCATCAGCTTATCAAGAAGAACAATCTACAATATGTACTGACGTTGTTTGTGCGAGCAATGAATCTGGGATAGCTAGTAGTTGTTATCACGCTCCAACAGCAGGAAGTGATGCTAGTACTTTATCTTCAGTAATTGCATATGTGCAAATGGGTCAGAATATGGCTCAAGATATGAATTGTGGCTCTGGAGATCCAGAAACTTGTACTTTATTTGCTGGGAAATATGAAACTTGTTATATGTATCTAAACGATCCGAGTAAGCTAGATGGCTATTATAACAATGGTGCTGATTGTGGAATCCATCGAGAGTTTTTTAATGGTGTGGCAACTGGATATGCGGCAAGTGATAAGAATTTATATTCACAAGCAACGAGTGGAACAAATAATATAATGGGGAGCAGTACTAACTATAGCTTATCGCAAGATAATACTAATGCAATTAATAATACAGTTCAATTACAGCAATCATTGAATAATGCAACAACCAATCAAGATGAAAATATTAGTTATAGCGCAAATAGTTCAAGAAATAGTAGTTTAGCAATTAGTGATGGACAAGTGGCATCAGTAACAATTAACAAGGATGCAATTGCTAAGGTGAATTCTTTTTTTGCATTCCAAAATTATTTATCTGATGGTTCTGTAAATTTAGCTTGGGACAGGCAAAAAGCAGAGCCAGATCCAAATAATATTAAGTCAATAACATTTAGTGATTTAGGTATTACACGTAGAAGTCAAGGAAAAGCTTTTGGTTGGAATACAGGAACGAGTCAACCAGTAATTAATGGCTTATGCGTGCATTTAGCTGATTATTGTCAAGGAGGGAACGATAAAGCAACTTCTAGTGATTTAGTCAAATCTGAATTATCGTCATTTGCCGCATATGCTAATCCTAATTTTTGTGCAGCATGTACAAGTGAGATAGCAGGAGCGTGTATGACAGGAGAACCAAGAGACACATTGCAACAATGGTGTTGCTTTCCAAGTAAAGTTGCATTAGACATTAATTTAGCTGCATATGACCAAAACTTAATTAATTTATATACTGATGATGGCTCAAGATACAGCAATCAAGTTAATACAAATAATGGGATATGCGGTGGCGTGACGGTTGGAATGATAAGTCGAATTGACTTTAGCAAAGGAGATTATTTTAAGGATTTGATGTCATCAATTGATGTGAGTCAAATTGTAAATACGAGTAATTTTACAAATGCTAATGTAAGCTCAAATACACAAAATAGATCTGTGACAGATGCAACTTCATTAGTTAATGAATATAAAAAAAGTAATTAATTATGAAAAAATATTTAATAGTTTTATTGTTAGGCATGACCCAAGTTTACGGTTTAGGATTAAATCGATGTTTTGAGATTGCATCGAATAGATATCAGATTCCACCGCGCTTACTAAAAGCGATAGCAAAGACAGAGACAAAAATGAATCCGATAGCAATCGGTAAAAATAAGAACTTAACTTATGACATTGGAATAATGCAAATCAATAGTACATGGTTAAAAAAATTAAATAAAGCAGGAATCACACAAAGGGATTTAGCGGATCCGTGTAATAACATTCAAATTGGCGCATGGATACTGGCTGATAATATTAAGCGATATGGTTTGAACTTAAAAGCAATTGGTGCATACAATGCTGTGACACCACAGCTGCAACAAAAATATGCAGAAAAAGTAATGAGAAATATGGAAGCTGTAGAATGAAAAAATTAATTAAGATATTATTATTAAGTATGGCAATAAAGGCAGGAGCGGAAGATTTGGGCGTAGTTGGAAAAACATATTTGATTGTTGAACCAGATATGATAGAGTGGATAAAATCAAGAGCAGATACGATGATGAAAAATGGACAGTGGGAACAAATACAAAAACAGGCAATTGATAAAACTCAAAACTACATAAATCATCCACCTGCGATAGCCAACATCTCTGATGCCACAGAAACAAAAACTTGGTACTACACCCCGCTGGTCAATCTAAAAGAAGATTTAACTGATGGACAAGGACATACGATAGCGAAAGCTGGGCAATATAATGCATTACGTTATATGCCATTTGATGTACAACTATTGTTTATAAATGGAGATAATCCAAAGCAAGTTGCATGGGCATTGGAAAAAAATAAAAACACAGAGGTAAGTACAAAAATAGTTTTAACTAGTGGATCATTCATTGATTTAGATAAAGAACATAAAGTATGGTTCTATTACGACCAAGGTGGAAAATATACACAGAAGTTAAATATAACGCATGTACCTGCGGTTGTACAACAAGAAGGTACAGAGTTAAAAATAACAGAAATAGCAAATAATGAATTATAAAAAGATAAGATGATATGAAAAAAAGAAAGAAAGAGAGGAGAAGAATAAAGCATTTTTAAGTTAGGATTGAGGAATAGAAAAAAGTAAAAGTTATAATTAAGAGTTAATTAGTATTAGCTTTTAGTTTTTTCTCAGGATGGCTTCACACCTACCTACCTAAAGGTAGAGGCATGAAAATTAATAAACTACTGATGTAACGAGTAAAAATGCGTAATACGGTGCGTAATACGAAAAATAATACAGAATTAAATCAGATAATTAACTAAATCTTAGCGTATTACGTTGTAATACGTAAAAAGGGGTGAGTAATGAAAGAGGCAATGGTAATAAAACCGATACGAATGCCACAAGAACTTATTGACGAAATAAAAAATACAGGCAGAGAAATATCAGAGTTCACGAGAAGTGCAATCAAGAATGAGCTTGAGCAAAATGATGACGCAGTCAAAGAAGTTAGGCGAATGAACAAGAAGATTGATGCTATCGATGCAGGCTCGATTCATGGAGCAATATCAGATTTAGTTTTAACATCGCACGTAATTTTTGAGGAGGTAAAAAAACAAAATGAAATTATAAAATTATTACTCAAACAGGCAAATCGAACATTTCAATTTGCATATATGACTTGGGAAAAAGAACATACCGAGAAATTAGGGGATGAGTATATTATGGAACTTGATGACGATACTAATAGTACATTTAAGCAATTAAAAATTTAATTTAAAAGGAAATACAAAATGAATAAAAAACAAATGTTAGTACAACAAATATTTAAATTACAAAAACAATTAAAAGAATTAGAAATGAAATCTCAGTTAACGGCAGGGCAATATATTATTAATTTATATAACTCAGGGGGCATAAAAGATGAGGAGATTAAACAAGCAATTGCAAAAATTGTAGGGGATGATATTAACGTTAATTTAGATACAATTGAGGAGTAATTATGGCTACGATGGCAACCAAGTTTGCGAGCAAACTACTTCAAATAAAAATGTCTGCAAAGTTTTACGGACGTTTAATGTTTGTAATTTTTGTATTTCAGTTAGTTGTATGTTTTGCTTACAACACTTGGTTCAACCATTCGTGGGATGAAACAAAACCGATAATAATAAAAGGTTTTGAAGTTGCTTTTGCATTATTTAAAAAGATGCAATTTAAAGATGGGTGGGAAATGCTTAGCATGAGTGGATCATTGCTGATGCAAAATTTTGGTTGGGTATTTAAACGAAGTTTTGTAGTGTGGATTATTTTACCGATGGTTATGATTTATTCTGCTTTGTTTGACGAAGAGGAAGAGGAGAAATATAACAGAGGTCGACAATATTTAACCCCACAACAACTCAACAAGATAATTAATAAAATCAGAATTCCAATTTTTGATAAGCGTAAATTATTAAATTTAATTCCGTTAGGACAAGTAAAGTTACCAGTTAAAGAAGAAAACAAACAAACGTTTGTTGTAGGTAAACCAGGCTCTGGTAAAACTAATGCGTTTAATCAATGTATAGAATTGATTAGAAAAAGAAATCAGAAAATAATTATTCATGACTTCAAAGGCGATTATGTAGAAACTTTTTATGATTCCAATCGTGATTTAATTTTTAATCCACTTGATGAAAGATCTGTTGGGTGGTGTTTATTTAATGATTGTGAAACTATCATGGATATAGATGCATTTGGTTTTGCATTAATTCCACCTGCAGTAGTTGGAGATCCATTTTGGAATAACGCGGCTCGCGATATTCTAGTAGGTGTATTATATTATTGTTGGTACAATAACAAAAAAACTAATAAAGATATTTGGCATGTGATTACCGCTCACAATAGATTATTGTACTCATTATTGTCACAGACTAAAGGTGGAGAGGCAGGAGCGAAACATTTAGAAGATCCAGATGGTAAAACTGCAACTGGGGTAATGAGTAACTTAATGCAATTCGTAAAAGTTTTTGACTATATGTCTGAAATGGATGGAACGTTTTCAATTCGCGAATGGATTGCTAATGAGAAAGAAGACTCAACAATCTTTATTACTAATTATGCGAATCTAAAACACACACTAAGTCCGATTATTTCTTTATTTATTCAAACAGCAGGAAATAGATTATTGTCATTATCTGATGATATTAATAGACGCGTATTTTTCTTTTTAGATGAGTTTGGGCAATTGCCAAACATGACTACTATAGAAAACTTAATGACGGCATCGCGGTCAAAAGGTGGGGCGGTCTTTATAGGTGTACAAGATATCGGACAGATTGATAAATTGTATAAAGCAGATACTAGAACTACGATTTTAAATTCTGCATCTACTCGTGTGATATTCAATTGTAAGGATCATGAAACAGCAAAATTCTTTAGTAATGATATTGGTCAAATAGAGTTTTTTGAAAAGATGGAAAGTCAATCATTAGGGATGAATAGTAGTGACAGAATTAATATGAACACTCAAAAAAGAATAGAGAGTTTAGTCTCTCCTGAGGACATTCAATCATTACCTGACTTGAATGCTTTTATCTCGATTGGACATTATGATGTTACTTTGAGTAAGTGGAAATATAAGAAGTTTGCACGTGATCAACTAGCATTTATTCCACGCAAAGGATTAGATCTGATTAATTCAACAGATGTTGATAGTGCAAGAATGAGTAGTGAGTTAGAGCAAGAGATTAAGTTAGAAGAATCAGTTGTTGAGAATAATACAGAGCATAAAAAGAGGCTTAAAGATAAGGATTTAATGAATACTCTAGTAGCAACTGCTGAAGATAGTAAAAAACGTAATTTAATAAAAGAACAGCAAAAAGCACAAGAGATAACTACTCAAGATGAAGACGATATATTTGATGAAGATGGTTTAAAGATTGAAGCTGACAAACAGGTTGTAGTTAAGATTAAGCGAGAAACAACGAAACAAGATAATACACCACCTGATGAAGAGTTAATGAATAAGATTTTTGAGGAAAGTATTAAATAATGTTAAGTATGCAACGCGTAAGTAGTGGTCAGGCAGGTTCTTATTATACTGCTGATGATTATTATTTAACTGAGGATAAGGGGCAATGGTATGGTAGTTTATGTCAGGCTATGGGGTTTGGTGGTGGAATTAAAGAAAGTGATTTTGCATCATTAATCCAAGGAGTAGATCCCCAAGGACGTTTTGTAGTGCAATCAAAAATCACAAAAGAAAAAGAAGAGCATACCGCAGGAGTTGACTTTACTTTTTCAGCCCCAAAGTCAGTTAGCGTTGCTGCACTCGTGTTGGGAGATGATAAGATCCAACAGCATCATGATGCTGCAGTTAAGAAAGCATTAGATTATTATGAGCAGAATTATGCAGGAGTGCGAGTTCATAGTGGGAAGATGGTAAGCTATGAGCAAACCAAAAACTCTTTAGTTGCAATGTTCAAACATGTAAGTAGTCGTGAGCTAGATCCGCAAGTGCATACACATTGTGTAGTAATGAATATGTCACTGAATGAGAATGGTGATGTTAGAGCTATGGATTTTGGCAAAGGATTTGACAATAAAATGTTATTGGGACAAATATATAGATCTGAGTTGGCAAAATCATTGTCACAAGCAGGCTACATAATTGAATCAGATAGTAAAGGCTTATTTGAGCTTAAAGGTATGCCACAAGAATTAACAGAAGAGTTCTCGCAAAGATCGCAACAAATTGAAGTAAGATTTAATGAGTTGTTAGAAGAACATCCGAATAGGAATCATGCTGAGCTACGACAGCAAGCTTGCCTAGAAACAAGAAAAGTTAAAGATGAGCCAGAACTATCGGTATTATTACAACAGTGGGAAGATAGAGCTCAAGCAATGATTAATATATCTCAACTTAAGCAAGATTTAGCTGAATCACAATTTAAGATTGAAAATGCAACTGAGAAATTTACTATTGAGTCAATTATTAGTAAAGCAATTAAGATAGAAACAGAAACAGAAGCAGCTCCTAAGTTAGAAAACTTATTACTTAGTGCAATGAAACTTAGCGTTGGACAACATACTGTTAAAGAATTACAAGAGGCATTAGATAATAATCCAGAGATAGTTAAATTATCTGATAAGAATTATACAACTTTAGGAATTATTGAATCAGAGCGACAAATTGTAGAACAAGTAATAGCTGGGCGAGATAAGTTTGCTGATAGTATTGATTCACAGTTAATTCAAAAAGAAATCAAAACTTATGAATTGAATAAAACAATTGAAGCAGGATCTGACCGAACTTTAACAGCTGGACAAAAAGATGCAATTTTGCATATTTTATCATCTAAAGATAATATTATTGCGATACAAGGAGATGCTGGAACTGGTAAGACTACGATGTTGGATGTAGTTCGAGTAATAGCTGAAAAAGAAAATAAGGAAATAATTGGACTTAGCTTTACAGGTAAAGCGGCTAGTGAAATTCAAGATGCAAGTCAAATCAAGTCAAATACAATAGATAGTGCATTAGCCAGGGATGAATCGTTTAAAAATAAATTAGTGATAATTGATGAAGCATCATTAATTTCTATCCAAAAAATGACTCAAATTTTAGAGCGGTGTGATGAAACAAGTAAAGTCGTATTAATTGGAGATATTAAGCAATTACAAGCAATTGGTCAAGGCAAAATATTTCAATCTTTACAAGAAAAAGATGTGATTAATACAGTTAGAATGCCTGAAGTAATTCGTCAACGAGACAATCTAGCATATAAAAAAATAGTAGATAACTTAGGAGAAAGAAATGTCATTGCTGCATTTTATCAATTGGAGCAAGCAAATAAGATTAATGAAGTAGTTGATAGAGATTTACGCTTAAATAGTATCTGCGATGAATATGTTAAAGACGCTAAGAACACTATTATAGTAACAGCATCCAATAAAGACAGAGAAGAGCTTAATACAATTATCAGAAAAGAGTTGGTTAATAAAGGTGAAGTTAACTCTAATAGTGATACTTTTATTGTTCGAGAGAGTAAGAATTTAGTTGGAACAGAAAAGTTTCACATTGAAAAATATCAAAAAGATGATGTTATTGTTTTTAATCAAAGTAATCACATTGCTAATGCTGGTAAAGAATTCAAAGTAGTAAAAGTAGATCATCACACTAATCAAATTAAGATAGCAGATAAGCATGGTCATGTTAAACATTTAGCAATTAATAAACATGGACATCAGATTCAAGCATATAACGAAAAAGAAAAGCAATTTGCTATCGGAGATAAGATAATCTTTTTGAAAAATGATAAAGGTTTGCAAGTTAAAAATGGACAAACTGCTTATATAGAAAGCATAGATAAAAATAAACAATTAAAAGTAAAGTTAGAAAATGGTAAAAGCATTTCATTTAATCCAAACTCACAGTACAAGTATTTGGGTCATGCATATGCAGTAACTGACTATAAATCACAAGGGCAAACAGCAAAAAACGTTATATATCATGCTGATACTGATAAGAAAGTAAATTTTAATCAAGCATATGTTGGAATAACAAGAGGAAAACAAAATGTTAGCATTTATACTAATGATAAGCAGCTACTCAAAGAACAAGTTCAAACACCACAGGCGAAAACTTCTACATTAGATTTTGATTTGACTAGTGCAAAAGCTGTTAATCAAAATAAATTAGATCAAATAACAAGAAAAGTAGCAGATACAATGAATTATGACAACAAAATAAGTAATGTGCGTAAGGAGGAGCGTAATGTAAGTCACATATCTGAAAAAGAAAATAACCGAGAAAGATAACAATTAATAAGGAAATTAATATGAGAAAAATTACAGTAACAGGTCATGTTGGACGTGATCCAGAAAGTCGTTTTACATCAAATGGTGATTCATTTACAGTATTTTCATTAGCGGTAAATAGTGGAACAAAAGTAGCTCCAAAAACAGAGTGGTTTGAGGTTTCTTGTAATAATAAGTTAGCTGATATTGTGAAAACACATGTTAAAAAAGGTACTCGCTTATTGATTGAAGGTACTCCTGGTCTGAATGTATGGCAAGATAAATCAGGTAACCCAATGGGAGTTATTCGAATTTTTGCTACATTTTTAGAGTTTTTAAGTACAAAAGACAAAGAAGATGAGATTGCAGAAGACCATGTAGAAGAAGAAATAGAGAACTAAAGTAAAAGCCTACTATACGAAATAGTAGGCTTTTATGATATAATCCTCATCTGCTTATTGGGTTTGACTGTTTTGGTTGAACTCTCAGCAGTCATACCCTCCTACGGCAGAGAAAGGAGGTGTTTATGAAAAACAAAAACAAACAATCTAAAGATGTTATTATTACTAAGCTATTTGCCGTAGCCGCAATGTTTGACTTTCTAGCTAACTTAATCAAGTATTTGAATAAGTAGGTTTGTGCCACTCTTCGGAGTGGTTTTTTCTTAGCTACAGGTATTATACCATTTTGTTGTTACCAACAAGTAAAAATAATCTTCGATGTTTGTTAGTTGTCGCTATCGCTACTTGTAACCTCACCCCACATTCTAACATCACATTCACACTAAGAAAAACTATACTGCATGAGACATTAGCAACTTAATCAGAATTAAGTGTTTATTAATCTCATTGCTTCAATTAATATAAACATCTTTGATAGCTTAAACAGATTATACACATGAAGCAAATTATGCTTGACATATCACTCAAATAGAATTACAATGGTTACCTCTAACAAAATATAATGGTGAATAAAATGACAATATTACATTCTTCAGCTGCACGAGTAAAAAAACATCGTGACAAAATAGTTAAACAGGGGTTTAAACGTGTGCAAAAATGGGTTTTTGATATTGAAAATGCTACCATTCACGAAAAAATTAAACTGGATTTAGCGAATTATGAAGCTACGGCAACTGATAAAGAACTAACAGACTTTGCATTGAAACAATTAAATAATCTTGAGGGTTGGAAATGAATCGAGGAGATGTTGTAGTACTGAATTTAGGTGGTAATATAGGTAAACCTAGACCAGCATTAATACTTCAAGCAAACATCTTAAATCAAGATGACAGATTAAGCACTACAATTGTTTTACCACTAACTTCGGAATTATTAAAAATGGAAGTTATTAGATACAAAATAGAACCAAATAATACTAATGGATTACAAGTTACTTCGCAAGTCATGATTGACAAAATAATGCAAATAGAAAAAAGTAGAGTACAAAAAATTATCGGATCTGTAACTAAAAAACAGCTTGATGAGATAGAAAGTCGTTTATTGGCAGTTCTAGGTATACAATAAACCAAAGAAATAATAACATCACTAACAGCATTACGTTAATAACGTTATGCTGTTGCAAACAGCTTGATTGTTAAAATTGCATATATAGGGGAGGTAAGCCCTAATCCCACATTATTTTGAAAATAGCCTCGAAGCCTTGCTATTATTAGTTTGCCATCAAATAAAAAATCCTCTAATTCGGAAAATAATTGGATTCGCGGTTAGAACACTTAGATAATAGAATCATGCTATCAGCAAAACTATGAACTTCACGATTCCTATCATCTAACTCACGAGCAAAAATAGGTGATAAAACTTTAGCAACAGTAAAAATAATTTGTTTATGGGTTTCAGGTACTTTTTTCAATATATTTTCAAACATATCTATACAGTCATCAGCGCCTTTATTGATTATTTCTGGTTCAATTTCGTTTGATATCTTAATAAACTCATTTCTCACATGCAGTAAGTAATCACGTAACGCATTATAAAAATTATGATTTTTTGTGAACATTGAATCGATTCTAGCAAAAATACTCTGAGAAGATGTATCTGAATTATGTCTAGTTGAAATTTGTTCACAAAAATTTTTTAAGCAACTATTATAGTTATCAGATACAGAGCTTAGATTATAATAAATAAACAAAATATATAAAATTGCAAACTTATCTTTTGTTTTAGGTTCACCATCTTTTTCTTTCGTTTCTAATATATTCGCAATTATTGAGTTAGATTTAGTTACAATAATCAATTTAGATCGAACATTTGAAAAGATATCAATATGTTGATTTAAAGTCTTATAAGTGCTGTCTCTAGCCTCATCATATATATCATTTATTAAATCTACTATAAACTTTTCATTGTTTATAATAATATTATGGTCAGAACGATTTGAAAATTTTTTGATCCGTGCTAATACACCCTTAGAATTTTTTTCATCACCTAGACTCAGTGAAGATATTGATTTTTCTAAACTAGAAATCAGGTTTTTACTCTTCATTACCAAATTATCAGCAAAAGTAGCAACATTTTCTATCATTTCATTATTTTTTTGGGGCTAGACAATTATAGAGCATATTAAGGTATGTTAAAATATTGTCATGAATGTTAAAAACAAGTATATAAATAGTTCCAAAATTTCAGAAGCAAAATTTCGTGAAATTATTAGGTATTTTGCAGCTGATTTGTCTGCGACTCAAATAGCTAATTTATCAGGTATTAGCCGTAACTCTATTAATAAATATCTTAAAGGAATAAGAATACGTATACACGAGTTCTGCCTTGTGGAGTCTCCATTCAATGTGTTTGGTGATATTGAGTTAGATGAGAGTTACTTTGGTGCAAGGAGAGTAAGAGGTAAGAGAGGCAGAGGTGCTTATGGTAAGACTATCGTGTTTGGCTTATTAAAAAGAGGTGGTAAGGTCTACACAGAGATAGTACCAAACTGTAAAAGCAAAACATTACAAGATATTATTAGAGGTAAAATATCTGCTGAGGCTATTATTCACACAGATGGTTGGCGAGGTTATGACGGATTAGTAGATATAGGATATGATAAGCACTTTCGTGTTAATCATAGTAATAATGAGTTTGCTAATAAGCAAACTCATATAAACGGCATAGAAAGTTTTTGGTCATATGCAAAAACTAGATTAGTAAAGTTTCATGGTGTATCTAAAGACACGTTTAAGCTTCACTTAAAGGAATCTGAATTTAGATTTAATTATCGTGACCAAAATCTATATGCTATAATATTAAAATTGGTTAGAAATAATCCTCTGTGATTGTCTAGCCCCATTTTTTTTATTAATATTTGTATTTTTATCAGGACTGCAGTTATCCAAGTGTTGATAACTTAAATTAATTAAACCATTCTTTATCATATTACTCAACTTTACAAATAGAGATTATTTGCTATTTCCTCTTATTTAACCAAGCATAAAGAGTTGAAGGTGAACAATCAACTAGCTTGGCAATATTACGTTTGTTAATTTTCTTCTTTAGATAGCCCATGATTTCATCATGACGCTGATCTAATTTTAATGTTCCATTGGTCTACCAAGCTTTACGCCCTCTTGTTTGAGCTTCTGTAAGGACTCTTTAGTTCTAGTTGAGATAAACTCACGCTCAATTTGCGCGGCTAGACCCAAGATTGTTGCTGTGATAGTAGATTGCATTGAGCCATCCATCACAATATTATTTTTTGCTATATGGATGGATATACTGTTCTTTGCCGCAAATTCTAATATCTCAAGCACCTGCAGGGTAGATCTGTGAATTCAAAATCTAAATGCAACTTTTTTACTTAAAAGATTCCATTTTATGATTAGGATGAATTTTATCATTATTTTGCTACGCATGATTTAATAAATTTGTGCTAATTTATTATTTTTACCTAAAGTTATTAATTTTTCAGATGATTTTGGACATGCAGCAGCGCCACACTTAAAGAAACGGTGTGGATAATTTTATAATCTTTAGAGTGGTTAAGGAATTAGGCCACTTCACCCAACATAAAATCCATGAAGACCTCAACAGGTCGCATAAACCCCAAGCGTTCTCGTGGTCGATTATTTAGATTGTTCTGGATCTTTATTATATCTAAATCTGTATATAGCCTAAAATGCTACATTTTCAGGCAAATAGAAACAAATTTAGAAAATAATGATACTAAAGCATTTTCTACAGTTTTAGCCTCTTTATTATCTAGTTTAATTACAATTGTGTATAAGGTTGCAATGTCAACGATTGTTAGTAAAAATGATTCTTGATTCTTCCCGTATATT
>Ga0302284_1001050_pt1 | contig 12575 bp, 12 predicted proteins | sample III_Fen_E2_1_FD_198760 | JGI IMG/M metagenome (GOLD analysis project Ga0302284, IMG submission 198760) | Peat permafrost microbial communities from Stordalen Mire near Abisko, Sweden - III_Fen_E2_1 | ecosystem: Environmental > Terrestrial > Soil > Wetlands > Permafrost | place: Sweden: Abisko...
TATATAAGAAAGATTATTAGAATAAAGTATCGACAGCAGCTTGAATAGCATTTAAGATAATTTGGATTGCTTTCGCTCAGTGAGCTGAAAATTCTTCAGTTGTATTGCATTTGTTATCTGTAATATTGTATATTGAAGTTAAACCATAAGAACCTCGAAAATCTTGATTTGGAAAAAGCTTGCTCTGGTTGAAAATCATTTGATTAGTTTCGCTTTTGTGCTCCTTGATTCTTCTTCAATTGATGTCATGGAGCTGATTCTTGTTCTCTGTTTCTGTTCGAGACTAAGGATACTCACTTAACTATGAGTTCCTGTTTAACGTGTTCATTTTGGCTTCAAAGATTTGTTCCCTTGTGCGTGAATTGTAATTCAAAAACAGATCTTATCCCAGTCTTTCTCTCATCTGCTTCTATTACTCAGTCAATTCCTCTGAGTTTTCATTTGTTATGCTGCTTTCGATGCTAGAAGAAGACGATTCATTCCTTGATGGAAGCTCTCTACTTTCTTAACCTTGGAAGTTAAACTTTTGTTTTATTTGTTGAGCGAGTTCATTGGGATTCTTAGAATTCTCTTCGTCTTTACAGCATATACAAAAAGAAAAGATCTTCTTTTTGACTTACTTGTTAAATCCATAGACAACGGAGTTTAAGATCCCTTGGATACCTGAGAAGGCAACTTAGAGATAGCACAAAGCAGGAATCAAGTTTTTGTCAAAGATTTAGTAAATTATGTTGATCGTAGCGAACAGGTAACAGACCACCATGATCAGAGGATAAAGAGTGAGTTTTCTAATGATCGGAAGCTATTTCTAAGTAGTTTCATCATCTTTGTGCCCTTCTTCCAAGAAAATATCCTTCACAAACTTCCAGATGCGGATGTAATTCACGAAATTATACATGATTGAAATCCAAAGGGGAATGTAGAAAAAGCATAGCATCCACAGGAAAACTGTGATCTAAGATCGACTTCCATCGTCTTCGATCCAACATGAAAAACCAGATACACCGTAGACCCCGGATACGCCTGGAATAATAGAGAGAAGAGCTGGAATCACAAAGATAGCGAAATAGTACCATTTACTGTATGCATTAAGATCTGTAACACCATAGATTACACTTTAAGCTAAGCTCCAACTAATGGCCATTGTTGCAATAATCGTAGATAACCCACCGAATGTAGTAAGGTAGGCCTAGATATAACAAGCGTAATCTGTCTCAGGATTATTCCCATTTTAGAAATAATCCTCAAATGTAAACATCCTTCCAACCCCAAAGACAATATCTGCTATTGCAAGCAGCATGACTAACTTATATGCAAACGACCTCAGATCTTTGAAGAATGCATGCATGAGCACGATAAAGAGACTTCCAAATACTGATACGCCATTCGAAAGGATCTACACTAAGAACAAATGGTGTCCTAATTCTTCAGAGTAGTGAGCAAACTTAGGATCCATTTCAAAAAGAGAGAGATTGATTTATCTTATTTCTCTTCTGAAGGATAAATTCTCACAGAAAATAACAAATTCACTCACACACCAAAAAGTAAATTCTCGCTGAAAACATTGGTGGTCTGATTGATTGAACTTTCATGAGGCAAAAATATTATTATTGTGATTATTAGCCCATCACTGTCTTAATCGATTTCTAATGAAGCTTTGGAGGCATGACTCATTAAAATAATCAGAGTTGAATGAAATGCAATAATGTCATTTTTATTTTTTGGTTACTTGGAAATATTTCAAATCTATTTTTTGATTCTCAGACCTTGTCCTATTTGTACTCCAACTCTTAAAATTTTAAATTTTATTTATTTTGATTGTATTTAGCGAAGATATTGCGACTAATATCGCTGCTAAGTTCACAGTAAAAGTGAAAGATTTATTTGTTTCGTTCAAATGATTCGAGAAATAAACTACTTTGATTTATAATCCATATGAATTGTATTGTTTTGGAGGGGAGTTAAGCAATCAATTCAAATCAAGGTGATTTCGAAGTTTTACAAAAAACATAACATAATCACAATTGTTCTAAACATACATAAAATGGAAAAATCCCTGGAAACATTTTTTCATTAGTACTTTAATTCAATAACCAGGAAATTTAAAAATAATATTTAGTAAAATCAAATAAGTTTGTTCTTCTCCACATCTACTTCTTCCTTATTTGAGCTGCCTTTTGTCGTCGGTTCTATCTTTTCGTCTTTGAAGCACCCATGGACGATTGCTTTTATTAAAACGAAACAAAACGATTATAAAATTAGAATCCTTTTTTTTTAAAATAATTAAGCTGCATCCTAAAAGTATCATAGATTGAATGCATATGTTACCTGCAATAAGGTTGATCAAGCAAACAATAGATGAAATCAAGCAATAGATGTAAAGTAAATCAAGCCAATCGTAGATCTTTTGTCTGATTTGAGGGTAGCAGCCAATACTAGTAGAAGGTGGTCCTGATGAGACATCTGAGAAATAATTGATGATATCACCTTCACAGATACCAGTGCATCCGAAATAGCTCTCAACTACACCAAGCAGATCCATTTCACTTGCTTTGGAGTTTCCAAAGTAAGTGAGAAAGTCTGAGCAAGTCTGGATAGTCTTCGTACCAGCTGTAGGCGATATGTTTGTATAGGTCAACAACTATGCTTATTGCGTTACTGACCATTTGGATTAGTCTGGGATAGTGCATTGGCATCCAACAGTAGTTCCTGAGATAGTAGTTGTTCTGCACCAGAGTTATTTGGCATTTTTAAACAGATCATTAGCTGATTTCAGAGGTCCAGTTGTACAATCTCCAGCAGGGAGGTTGTCGTCAATGTATTTTCTCCCATAGATATTGGCAGCGAAGATAGCACCGAAGATAATGAAGTAGAGTAGATTGAGAACGATAAAGAGAATCTTCAAGAGCCTGATTTTCTTTAAGACCCCAATAAACCCAAAGACACCTGTGACAATAGTGACCGCTCCTACAATGTAAATCACTATGACAACGGTATTCTGAATGTTCTTCACGACGTCAACAACGAGAAGCTTGTTGTTAAGACTGTTGACTTCGCTGGCTACTATCATGCATCCTATTCCGATCAGCACATCGAAGATAGAGCCTAAAAATAAGTAGAGTTTGACTATGAAATGCGATGTTTTCATGGTTGCTTTTGAAAGAAAGCTTGTCTGTATTCTTATTAAAACTGTTTAGTTTATATTTTTCCTCTGTGTTATTATCTCCGTGTGCTCTTTTTAAGCGTCACTTAGAGTTGAATAATTCGAGGGAAAGTTTGAGAGATGCGTTGAAGATTGCACGCAACGCCTGAATTAAATTCGAAAGAACTTCTAATTTAAAACTCTTCACTCAAAAGAGTGAATTTCTCGCCTGAAATTAAAGTAGAAAATGACTTTCGCATCTAATAGAAAACAGAACAAACAGACAATCAAATAATATGCTTAAAGGTTATTTGAATCAGTTCTAGAACTCAAACCATCGCAGAGGAAAGTATGATTTCTCACTAGAGAAGTCAAAAGCTTCCTCGGAATTCACTTACTTTGGATGAATTATTCTTAAAAAGAATTAATATTCCAATTAAAAGTCTCCAATATTTGAGCAACAACCTGAATAACAGTAAGGTTGTTTTGTAATCAAGTGATTTTAAAGTTTCTGCTTGAATTTTCAGCAATCTGAAAGAAAGAAATAGATATTATATTTTTAAAAATATTAATCATTATTTTGATTTCTACTTTACTCTTTTTACTTTGGGGGATACGCGATACGTTGGATTGATTCATTCTAAAGGAGAATATTATTTATGTAGGAGTTTATTTTGATTTGGAGTGGTTCTTTGCAGTCATTCGGGGACTGCTCTAGGTTTTGTTTAGATACCCTCAGCTATTATTATTTTCCCTATTTTGAAATATCCTTTGTAAGCTTGCTTACAAGACCAAACAAAAAGAGAAAAGAGAAAAATAATCTTAAAATTAATAATTTTCAAAGTGAATAAGACACTCTTTAATAACATAGCTTTTTAGGAAAAAAATAATAAAAAGACTATTATTTTTGCTTTTTTTTGTTTTGAAATGACTGAACATAAACAATTTACAAAAATAACCGCTATCTGAGATTGATAGTCTTTTCTCTCATTCTGATTATTGAATTTCAGCCTTTGTTTTTTGCTTTCGTTTCTTCGGCAGCAGTGCACTTGAGATTACTTCAAAAAGACATCACAATAAATCGATTAATTCACTCATAAAATGACCATTCATCTTGTTTCAAATCAAATCCTAAAATAAATCTAGTTTGTTTCTTACTTATGAGAATATTGACGAAGCAAATAATCACAGCCACAAGAGAACTCACAAAGATTAAGTTCAACCAGCTCTCTGTTTTCTCTTTGAGAGAATGCAAACAACCTTCATCAGAAATTGGATGACCATCGTTTATCCCTGTGAAATAATACACTAAATCCCCTTGGCAGACCCCAGTGCATTCTAAGTTCTACTCGAGCGCACTAAAGAACTCCACATATCCTTTGTATTTCTCAGAACTAAATTACTACTTGAAATATGGACATTCTTAGAGAGTCTCTGTACCAGAAGAAGAAATTGAAGGAAATAAGAACAGATTCTATAGATCTTCTTGCTGATCTGAATCCCATTAAAGTTAATTGCTAATCTTGCAGGGACATGGAGTTCTACACCATATTCTACCGAACTCAATGAATGCTTCATTGATATCTTTGAACTGACCTTAAGAGCATTGGTCATCGCTCGTTTACGAATTCAAAAGTTTCTTCCCTTCTACTGAAGTCGCTAGAATTACCACGAAACTTATAAAAAACAGAAAGTTAATGATAATAGAAGCTATCTTCCAGAATCTGCAATTGCAGAAAAAGCATATGATTGCGAGCAGAGACACAGTAATTAATAGAGAACCTTGGATCATTAAGGATAAGTAAAAATAATCCTTGTAGTTCTAATACTCACTCGAAATGAATATCTCCTCAGGGAAATCTGAGTTAAAGAAAGCTACGATAATCATGGCAATTCCTAAAATTATACCGAGAATGCACCATAACAAAGTGTATTAATGTTGGATTTAAGGATTGTTAGCCATGAAATCAAGGTTGTGGGTGGATTTAAGAAGAGTTGATAATAGCACAGGAATATAACTATGATGAAATGAGACTTCTCTGTAATGGAAGGCTAAGAAGGATCGTAAGGATAGAGGATGCAAGGAATAGATAGATAAAAAGATAATTATTTTATCTATATTTGAGAATACAAAATTTGGTGATATTAAAAAAGTATTGGATTGGAAAAAGAGAGGAGGAATATTTAAATATTTGCTGGAACTAGTTTTTATTGTTTCAGTGCAGTGAATTAAACCATTGAGAGCTGCTTTTTCCCTGTGAATTTGGTGAAGATAAGATCCAAAGCAAAGAGAACAAGAACAAGAAGAGTGTGTAAAATGTTTGATCATCGAAATAATGCGTTAATGTTAAATATGAAGGCAAGTTAAATGGCATCACAGAAAAAGAAGTTAGAATTAAGTCAAACAGTTGAAAAATTAGATATTACTATTTTTTGAATACTTTTTATGAAAAATAACAAGGTTTACAAAACACAAGAATTAGATTAATAATTGAACTCATTGAATAAAAATAATAATAATAAATCCAAGCAATTTAGAATAGTAATTTATGAATGATATTGACAGCTATTTCAGTACATGTGATTCTACTACAGTGGGACATTATTATTGTATTGATTGTTATTCCATTGCTAAGGGTTTACGTTATTAAAAGGAGTACTGGAGTTATTGAGCATGTTGGGCTTTTACATAGATAACTCCTAATCATTTTGTTTGTTGTTGTTGTTATTGTTGATTTCCTTGTGCTCTTTTGGTGAACAACAGCAGTTGATGAATCCTATTAGCAAAAATACAAATGTTAATCATTTCTTTTATGTTAAAATAACACAAATTATGTTTATTATTTTATGAAAATATTACCTATAAATACATTCAGGAATGTGAAAATAGTCGCAATAATATCAAAAATCAACACTCCTGTCGACAAACTAACCAGCAGATCTTTCAGTTAGCCAAAGCAGCCATCTAAATGATCAGGAGGACCTTAGGACACGTCGTTGAAGAAAAACAAAAACTATCCAGTGCAGATTCCAGAACAACTCCATTGTTTTTCGACGGCTGTTAGTAATTGGACTGCTACTTTATTATTAGATAAAGTTGAAGAAATGCTGGATTGAGTGCATTTGTCGATTGTGGAGATGCCCGTTAGCGGAGAGGAGGTTATTTAGAGTTGTTAAGCAGCTGTCCATTTGGAGAGATTAGCAGTTGGAATCAGACATTCACAGCCAGATCCAACGCTGGATGCGTTACACCAGAAGTTCTTCAGTGTGGCAAATGTATTGTCAGCATCTTGCAAGTATGAAATCGTATTGCATGCGTCATTTTTAAATTTACTGATGTATGTCTAAGCAAATATCAAGGCAGCCAAGAGCACTGCAAAAATTATGAGGAAGAAGAGATTCACAAGGATAAACAGTGTCTAGAAACACTTCCATTTCTTCCAGAAAGCAAACATCCCTATGACTCCACAGACAATGCAGATTCCACCGAGCACATAGAACCCGATTGCAACGTATTTCTTCACTGATGCAGCACCATCTACAGGAATCAGGTCGTTGTCTAAATCACTGAGGAAGACTCCAGCAATAATACACCCAACAGCAAGGGCAATGTCAAACAAGCAGCCAACCATAAGGTAGACTCGAAGGAAGTTAAAGAACTTAGACATTATGTGGGGTTCTAGGGCAGATTATTTCAGGCTGAAAATGATTAAGTCAACGAAATAAATATTTGTTATTGTTTCTAATAATTTTGTGGTGACTAAGACCTAATTTTTATTTCACTAGCTTTCATACGAGATTCTGCTGAGATGGATTTGCTGTCATCCGAATTTAGAGGAAAGAAAGAGAGGATTCTTCGAATTTAATTTGACTTTAAAGTTAGACGAAATAAATAGAAAGGTGTATCTCGAATCCAGCATACTCATTACACATTTCTTGGTTAAAATACTTCTGAAAAGAAAAATCATACTTAAATAATGAACCCAAGATGTTGTTTCTCGCTTATTTAGTGATAGAATTCTGTAAAATAATCTCTAAAATAAATGAATGAATATATATATTTTAGAAAGAATAAACAATGAGAAATCAAGTTTATTTGTGTTAAATAAGCAAATCCGATCAAAATGAATTATTTTGGGAAATATTGCGCTTGATGTAAGCTTCCAATTTAATTAATGACTCCCTCCTTTTCAATAATTTTTTCTTCTAACGAATCCTGTAGAACCATCCACGAAATCGAGCAGCACAATAATTTTGGCTAATCAAATAGAAAAATTAATAAAAATATACAATCAATTGATTCCTTGCCAACTTATCTCGTATTTCGAGAAATACAATGCAATGTTCATATTATCCCCCTCTCAGCGCTTGAATTGCTTTTTGTCACTACCATGGTTCTTTGAATAGTTTTTAGCATTTCCTGAGCCGCTCTACTTGAAGGAGGGGATAGATGATTTGAACTACTTCTTTTAAAGCTTATTCTCAAATGTTTCTTTGTTTTGCTTGGTTTTTCGGATGGCCTTAACTTTCTCTAATTTATCAAGTTTTTTTTATTTTTCTTAAATTTTCTTCTATTTTTATTCGTATTTCTTAGATTTAGAGTCTTCATCTACTTCTTGTTATTTGAGTTTGCTTTCATTCTTCTACTCCTTTGCTTCCTCTACTTCTTCGGCCATTTTCTACTTAACGAACTTTCCTTTTTCACTTGGATGTGCCCGAATATATGCTTCACTATTCTTATCAACTGCAAACCCAGGATTGTTGAAGAAACCCTTGAATCTATCGTCTTCAACGAGGGTGAAAAATGGATCAGATTCTACCTTAGTCTTGGTATTCGTGCCTGTCTTTTCGCTCTTCTTTTTCATTTCTTCGAATAGTTCTTGATTGACAGCAACTTTCTTGCTTTTCTGAAGTGAAATCCGCGATTTAGTGGAATCATCTAGTTTCTTCTGAACTTGTTCCTTCTGATATTCCTAATAATTAAATACTTCAGTCTTTGCTTTTAGCTTGTTGTACAGCTTCATATGCATGAGGTAACCATGCAGATGAGGCTTAAGCATAGGAGTTCCAAGTAAATTAGTTGCCTTCAGTGTCTCCAGATCTTCATAACTTAGTAACTTGAATTCATCGTAGACTAGATTATTTTAAGTTTCTTCAAGTTCTTCTGTGACATTCTGCAGGAAACTGCACCAGTTAGGTGCATTATCAAGCTAAGGAATGAAATATGTGCCTATTCTAGGTTCCTCTGCAGCGACAAGTATCAGTCCAGTTTCAGGTACAATAGTGAATCTATTAATCCCAGAGGAAGGCTCTACTGATGTGAAGACCTTTCCTGAATCTTTATTGTTGATTTTGATGATGCGCTCACTGCTGCTGAGGATATTTCTGGTCTTCTCGTGGAACTTAATGGTATTTATCGGCAATTTGTAATGGTGCTTAATCTCAATCACTTCAAACAATACAAAATCAATTAATACATCTTCTGATAATATTGTATTACATGGTGTGTCATAGCGGACATCGTAGAGTCTTACAAGACCTTTATCACTGCCAACTCCCATGATAAGACCAGAAGAGTCGAAGTTAATTGTCGTCAAGTTCTGTCCATTGTTGACAATCTTACTGCTAGCTTTTGTACGAGATCTGTAATCCCACATCTCTAAGACTCCTTGCTGTCCTCCAGATGTCAACACATTCAACTGCCTGTTAAAGTGGAGAGTATTCACCTCGCTAGATACACTCTCAAAGCTTTTTAAAAACTATCCTTCTTCTAATGATATTCTATTCCGCAAATAATCATGATTATTGATTCAAATTAACTTAATAATATTGTTAGCTACCTGTAGATTTCGTTTGAAGAAGCACTCACTAGAAGATCGCAAGTGTATGGATTGTAAGTGATATCTCTCGGAAACTTTGGAATTCTCGTCTTGTAGTGCTTGCCATATTGCGCATGAAACTCGATGTTTCTGTCGCTGGAGGCAAATGCTAATTTCGTGTAGTCATCGTCTAAGAAAGTAAATCTAACTATTTCGGAATCGACACCACGCAGACACTTCATGGACAGCTCCTCTGTCTCGAAGATCTTAATTGTAGGAGGGTACACACCCGTGGCAACGATGTACTTGCCGTCGTTGGAGACTTCAACTTAATTGCATGCTACAGGGAAATCAAAATCTTAGATGACTTCAATGCGTCTGCGATAATCCTAGTTGTACTTCAAGGAGGCATTCTTTTTCTTAGCTTCTTCTAAGAACTGTGGGAGAGTCTTTCCAGCGGAGAGATTGTAAATCTTAACCCCGTTGACTTCTGAAATTGTAAATGACATATTAAAGTGGTGTTGTCTTGTATCCTTGTAAATAGCACAATTATTAAGTAATGAATGGGGATATTAATTCAAGAAGGAAAGACCAAAAATGTTCTAAGATTGATCGGATTGTTTTGGGGAGAGTTCTTCTTTCTTTTTGCTTCTTAAATTTATATCTTTTTGGTTTCATCAGGAGCAATTAATTCCAAGAGGGTATCAATTTCTCGTAGGACTATTGATTCTGCATAAACAGGTATCCAATATGAATTAATCCATGATATATTATGAGACAATAAAACTCATTAATTTGGCTTAATCTTTTCTTAATGAGATTTCATTTTTGCAATGAAAATGTATTGATTTTTTTGTTATGAAAAAAAATGAGTGATATATTTATTGAATACTATTTATTTAATTTCTCATTTTGGTATTTTATTGGTCCATGTCTACTCTATTCCATGGACAACCTTTGTCACAGTAGAGGGATAAGGATCAGTGCCTTAGCAAGCTGCGATTTCTTCTACTAGTGCTGCAGTCGTTGTGCAAAACAAGGATTTAGAATATCCAGAAGGAGCAGAATATTATGTCTAATAGTTCATTGTAAAGATATCGTAGATCTCATTTTTAGTCGATAAATTCCCTGCTAAAGTAACCAAGCTACTAATTGAAACATCCGTCAAGTTATAAGTGCTTCTAAATTCATAAGCAACTTCCCAATTCAAAGGAGAAGCTGCTTCACCTTGGTTGTTGGCTGTTTAAAGATTCAGTCTATATTGCTGATAATCAATGATGGAGTAGGAATTTGCATCGATTTCATACACACGGAATGAAGGATTTCTTCCTCCATTCGGTGTTAACGATGGTGTGATGAGCTATGCGCCAATTGTCGTGGTTGGCTCAGTTGCAGATGATAACAAAATAAACTAATCTGAGTGTGTATGTCCGAAAAACTAACCTCGAATGGTGTTCTAGAATCTCTCCGAAATCGCTTAGTAAACTCTACCCCATGTTTCACTGCAGAATGCTATTGGGATATGGCCTATGATATAAACAGACTCTGAGATGGCTTCACTGTCAGCTAGCTCAGCTCGTAACCATTCTAACATAAACCAAAAATAAGATTACGTTATGTAAAAGAGTTGTTGTTGTTGTTGTTGTTGTTTTGAACTGCTTAGATGATAACTGCATACGTAACTGTTGGCCAGGATCTGTGGAGTTACGGAGAAGAACATAGTTTTTCTCAGAGCAAGCGAATGTGTTTAAACTGATCACCTTTAGATTCTACAATGCTTTGACATGTGTTGCATAGTAGCCTTTACTCTTGAGCATTGTGTAGGCTTATTCATCCATCCATTGTTTCCATAGATCAGCCGTTTAGCTTTAGAGATTAGTGTCGAGATTACCTTGGAAATCATAAATGTAATCTGGTCCTGAATCGTTGTTGCCCATTGATCCGACCACAGTAACATTCAACCTCTCTTGCATCTAATGAAGTTAAACAACTACTTAACTGAAAATGATAGGTTTGTTTACTTTTTATGAGAGTATCTGAGTTGTATTGAAGTTTCGGCTGAGACTGGAATTCTCTTCATCGTGAGAACTGTTATCTCCCGTCCAAAGAATCAACTCAATCTCATCGGTGAGGTTATCCTCCACAAAGCTGATGAACTCATCGAAGGTTCTCATAGGTAAGTCGCAAGAACCAGAAGTACCCCAGTATCCACTTAGCTACGCTGAATACTACTAATTGTATGAAAATGTATCTGTTTCATTGCTTTGAGTGTTATTTCTGCAGCAAATAGGATAGTTGCATGAAACAGGGGTGTCAGCTAAATAGCTCAAATCGACATGAACATCAGTTAAATGAAGTATCTTCTTAGAAATCTAAGCATAAGATTCTGATACTTTGCCTGATTTTGTCGTATTATTCGGCTTGTACGCGAGAATATTCGCAATGAGAGCATCTATGTCGATGGTTTCATACACCTAAGGACATACTGAAAATAACTAGTTTTTATTTAAGTTTTTCATAATTAAAATTCATTTCTACTTTTAATCAGAGGACATGCGTAGTTAGGGTCAAAGAAGTGCTCTTGGATGGACTCTACAATGAAAGGGATCATTTACTAAGACAGATTTGTGCATACAGCGGTATTGTATCCGTATTATTTGATGCACATTTGTGTAGCTACATCCACAAGAAAGGATTCCACAACCTTCAGAAGAGATTGATCGGCTCCTTCTAGCAATTCAAAAAAGGCTTTGCAGCCAATGCACTTCTGATTATTAGATTAGATGGGTTCTCCAAGATAAGAAGAGGAAGAAGAAAGAGAATCATCAATGAATCTGCTTGCTAGATTGGCTTTGAGTTAGTTACTTCCAGCCTTTACAGTCAACTCTCCAATGAGATTTCCATAGGAACGAGTTGTTCTTTCATCGAGAGAATGGGCTGAAGATACGATTAGGAGCAGGATCAGAATCGCTTAGAAGCTCTAGACTGTTGTGCTCATGATTTAAGAATTATTCTTTTATTGGCTAATATTTTGATTATTTTGTCTTAATTGAAACACTCTCAATCCCAAAGAAGAATAAATACCATCCATCAATACCAATAAGAAGAGAATCTTATTTTAAAATAAATACAATCATTTTGATGCATCTCCCTGGATTTCCATTGAATAAAGTGTTTCCATGACTCATTCAAAGAGAATAGACTAACACGCATATTTTAGTTATATATCTATGTTCAAGGTGATAGTAGCACTACTACAACAAATAAGATATCTCATTTTATTCACACACATTTTTTGCAACTGGCTGAATCATTGGAAAATATTCATTTTTTTAAAGTCGTTTGAGTATTCCAGCCCAATCAGATTGTGTTCTTAAGAACGGTGTGCTCGTAAAAGGCATCTTTAAATGCATCGGTGAGTTCTTCACCAACCTTGAGCTGTTGAAGCTGTGCTCTGATTTCTGCGAAATGAACAAACCAAAACAAGTTAACTATGAAAATCTAACAGTAAACGAGCAACATTCTTCGCTTACAGTATCTATGCTGTTTCTCTTCATTAACGCAAAGCTATTCCAGACAAAGTCTTCTGTACCAATCCTGTTTAATGAAAAGAG
>Ga0302284_1001053_pt1 | contig 12561 bp, 8 predicted proteins | sample III_Fen_E2_1_FD_198760 | JGI IMG/M metagenome (GOLD analysis project Ga0302284, IMG submission 198760) | Peat permafrost microbial communities from Stordalen Mire near Abisko, Sweden - III_Fen_E2_1 | ecosystem: Environmental > Terrestrial > Soil > Wetlands > Permafrost | place: Sweden: Abisko...
GTTTCAAATAAAATGTATCATAATATCTTGCAAATATTGTATCAGCAAAAACAAAATGATCTGATAATAATATACCTAATCGATGAAATTCTTTTCGATAGTCATCATTGCGTTGTGTGATAGCAATACGTCTTTCATTCCTTTCTCCTTTAGTTTCTTCAAAAAAAATATCAACAATTACTGCTTAAAAAACTACCACCAGCAGCTAAAATATCTTACAATCTCACTGAAAAACTCTTGCTTGATCTCTTGCAACTCCTTTGTTAAACTCATAATAGCCTCCTTTTCTTTCTCTATCTGCAAGCACACTTCTCCATTGCATTATTACGCATCGTCAACATCATTTTGTAGACATTTAATATCATTCTAAACCATCAGTATCTCTTGCGATCTATGAATTGACTCCTACCCAAACCTTTAGATTAGATGTTATTTGGTGGAGTATTCTCTAAATATGATCGCTTTATTGTATTCTGATGCTTGTATTAGCTGTTTTTCACAAGCAATTTCTTTCTTTATGGCATCGATAAACATACCCAAAGAATTCTTCTCAGTGACTAATTAAGAAGTTCTCTGCAAAGAAATTATCATTTTGAGCATTGATCAAAACTATAACGAATAGCTTACTTGATTCAGAGCTTGAAATTCAGAAATATTATTTAAAATCTGCGTGTTCGCATCGATTCCAGGAAGAGTCTAAGCACTCATTGTTAATTTTGAAGGAGAATAGGGCTCACTGTGTTTGGCATGAAGGGAAGATCTCTATCTCGATGTGGCATAGAAATATGTGCTTTGAGAAGGAGTTTATCTACTACTGCTTTCCAGTGGAGTGCTACTGTTTCTATGGCTATGTTCTAAATCATTAAAGGTTCATGGAATTAGAATGATAATATCTATTGTTTTATTAACTAAATACTGCATTCTATCAATAAAAACTAATTCTAAATATCTAGTTTTCTTGCTATTTTTACATATGCTAACTGATCGTTTGGTGATACTTAGTGTTGGATTGGTATTTTGCGATGAAGTTGGTTAATTCCAAAACTATTATCTTACTGTATGTCTTAACGCTAGATGCTAGAGTATTTCTTCTTTTTTGGTAGTTGTGGCATTTATGATAAGTTCGCTTCTAACCGTTTAAGCCCCTCCAAATGATTCGATTGTCTTGCTATTGTTGCTATTCTGAATCTTCTTGAAACTACTCGATTAATGGATATTTGTGTCTTTTAAAACTCTCGGTGGTGATAGATCTTTTGTTGAAAAGAGCTACTCCCTTCCTTCGACATTCTTTAATCGCAATGTGCTGAAATTGTACATTCCCAATTTGTCAACCTGCTATCTAGCAAAAGAAAGAGTAAATTTAAGTTTTTAATGTCTCTGGTCGTTGAAATCCTTATTGTATGCTGACTTTTTGTAAGGTGAGATGATCTTATATGCTTTTTAGGCTATGAGAAATCGCAAAAGAGATTCATCTTCAGATTTATTATTCCCTTCATGCGTGCTCTAAGATTTCGATTGTTTCAGGGTTAACTACACAGACTCTTTGCTGTTACCTCTAACAGCAACTTAAGGTGATCTTCTTCCTTGCAATTTCAATGGACTATTGCTGCGGATTAGCATTTGTTAAGTTCGAGGAATTACTCTTTTCTTGTTTGATAAAATACTTGTCTCTTTCAAGATTTTTTTTGTTCGCAGAAAGAAAGAGAGCATACTCGATAAGTATAACCACTTACTCTTTATTGTAATTAATTCAATAAACTGAGTAAAATATCTTAAAAATCGAGGAACTTATTCCCTTCCCACTCACTCAAAAAAAAAAATTTAGACACAAAGACAACAGTTTTACAGTAAATTCGATGTGAAAATATCATCTAATAATTTTTTATCCAAACTTTCTTTTTTTCGCTGCTTATCCATTCTTTTTGACTAAACTCTAAATCAATTACTTCAATGTGCATCTATTTCCAACACAAAAAATGCAATTTTTGTTAAATGGATTTTAAGTATTCAATTAATGAAAAGGATAGAATAAATTATAATTAAAAGAAAAAAATGAAAATTTATAATAATAGCGAAGAGATATTTTATTAGGAAAGATATTTGTTTTAGAAACACAAAATAAACAAAAATATTTCTGGTTTTTTTTTTTGGTTACAACATTTTGACTGTGTTACACTTTGCTGATTTAAATGCTATCTTTAAAACCACTTTGATCTCTCTGTCTCATTCTAGAAATCATCGTCGTGTTCACTTCAGCTTGATAATCAGCGGAGCAGCTATTGACCCTACCTATCCAAGCAAATCTGCAAAGATTTTCTTAGGCAAAGCTGAATAACCTTTTTCATTTTAAATTATCATAAAAAATATTTGTTTTCAGTAAAAAATTTATGATTAATAGCAAAATTAATTTCACCTGAGGCAAAGCTGATTCCAATAAATGCAACTAGAAGCAATATGGGATAAAGAAGGAGTGGATTAGCCATCCATCTTAGCACATCGTCATACATGAAGAAAGCTAGTATCAGCCACATCCATTTTGGCACTTATCCAGAGAATGATGTGTTCTACAAAGAAAGAGTTATATTTGAGAAATAAACAAACAAAAATTCAACTTTTAATTATGCTTACTCTTTTGTGCATAACCTTATTCAATTCTTCTTCTGATTCTTCATGGAAGGAGTTGCGTATTTTTGTTTATTGCGAAACAGTCAACAAAATTGGCTCTTCTACGCTGCCTCTGAGTTGCGCAATACGATCATTTTCAATGGATCCCTTGTTGGTTTGATCGAAGATATAAATTTTCTGGAAGAGATAAATGACTTCTTCAACTTTCTTTCTAGCAGAATCAAACAGCTCTTAGATGTCTTTTTCTTCGATTTCTTTCCATTTCCTTGTCATGCTGTTTTCGTCTTTCAAGAAATCACTCTTGAATCTAAGAAAATTTAAAATACCATTTTTTCAAGGTTAAATGCGTTTGTCTTTGCATGTGATTACAATGCTAAACACAACATTTACCCAATTATCTGCTCCAAATTTTAGTCATTTTTTACTTTTTAAGCAAGAAATAAGGCAATTCTTTGATTTTTTTAGTGACATCTTCTTCGAGATAAATATAAGCAGCCATCAGCAAGCGACTAATCTCTTAGTTGACTCTCTCAGGAGGGAAGTAATCGATAATCTATTATCTCATGATAACTTCATTGACAGCTTTGATTTCTTCGAATCCTTTTCTGAGATCAACCCAGAAATCTTTATTCAACTCATCAAACAAATTACTGAGGAGAGTATCAGTCTGTCTCTTGATTTATGATTCTTAGCCTTTAATAAATTTATTAAATCGCAGGTTCTGAGCATTTTGGATCAACTCTTCTGCTGATTTCTGCATATTTTGTTAAGTCTTAATCACTTCCCATTCTTCAGAGTATTCTGCAAAAGGAATAGATTAAGATATCCCTTCTTAGACTTGAATCTTGATTTCTTATCTCAGGACTTCCACCTCAGCTAAGAACTCTCCGAAAGTCCCTAAGAATAATTAAATTATTCAGGAATTTATTTTGATATTATGATAAATTTGGTGTGGAAAGTAGTTTTTTTAATTCAATATTTCTTCAATTTAATTTACCAAAAGCTTCATTAAGGTCAGTGAGAGACTCTTTCAGAGTTGTTTTCACTGTTTCTTGTAAGGTGCTCATTTATTTTTTGAATATAGGGAAGAGAATAGCTTTTATCTCATCTTTAAGTACATTTCTCATTTGAATTCGTATGGATTCAATATAATACTATGATTCGGAATCGTAGAATTACAGTGATTTAGCAACTAAACCTTGTGCTTTCTCAACAAAATCATTTTGAAACGAGCTATCCACTGCTGCTCTCATCTATTAAAATGCCTTATTAACTAACTCCAGAGATTGATCTTTGATCTTCAAGCACCTGACTTGAGATGCTTGTAGTTTCTAATTTGGCAGATTCAAATCCTCATTTTTTTAGATTGTTTCCCAGATCGTCTCAGCCAATTCCTCCAATGCCTCAATCGGAATATTTGTATCGTAATTATATCCTTAAAACATGTTTCCAGGATTGGAAGGATTCACAAACCTATCCCTTAAGTCTGCCATGTCTGCTTCGAATTTCTATCGCTGGTAAACAAAATGAGATGCCTTGAAGAAATCGATTTTGAATAGAGCTTCTGGAGGGACATTTTAGAATTCAGCTGGCTTGATAACCTCCGCCCAGATACCGTAGATTTCAGCTTTGATGGAATCACAGATTTCAGTGAAATTTTCGACTTGATCGTTGAAATCTCTGATGACTATGAGTAGCTGCTTGACTTGATCGGATTTAAATAGTCTAACATTCATTTCCATGATTGTCTTGATGATACTGTACTCAGATTCATGACCTAAATTCTAAAGAAAAGAGAGTGAGGATTATTAATGGACTCATTATTGTGTCCTTTGACTTAATATTAAAATCATAGTAACATTTTTCTCATTATTTTTTATTCAATTATCCCAAGATTGTTGCTTCTTTGTTTTTCATAATAAATGAGTAATTATTTTTTACCATAGAATTGCAGTTCACAATGAGTACTTGAGAAAAAGCGAGAGCAAATAGAGCAGTGGATCTCTCATAAAACTAAGAATCATATAAATACAATTTAGAATCACAATAAAATATCATCAAAGTAAATTTGTTTAAGTTTTACTTCAGATCCTCTTTCATTCTTGCCTCTTTATCTGCTGTTGGAACCTTCGACATCAAGAATGATTAGATTCGCTGATTTATCTCTTGACACAAAGATTCCTTTTGTTGTCTAAACCTTATTTGGTCCTTGAAGCGTTTCAAAGGAAGTTCCGAAGACTCTGTTAAGCATTGTTGATTTTCCTGAGTTCTATGATCCAATCACTGAAACAATATTGTAGTTTTTATTCAAGATGCTTAGACCTGATTCAGTGATGAATTTAGTCATGCCTTGACTATCAAAAGCAATCAAACAATATTTATTACAGTACTCTGATTGAAAATATGGTATTTTTGAAGAATCAAGACAAGCTTCAAACAAATTTACTTGAGTTAGCATCGCTCATCTATGAGTTAGTGGTAGCTCATCTATTAGTTCTTTCTTTTCGTTTGATTTTGCTGGGTTGCGTTTGCTAGAATTAATATTTTTTTTCAGATATGAACAATTACTTTTAATTGACTCATTTGAGAAAAAAAAAGAAGCAATTTCCTAATGATAATTACTCAGTTTAGTTTTGCAAATTCCCAAAGAAAGCAGGGAGGATGCTGACGCTGACAACGATAATGGCTAAAGATATTTTTAATGAATTATTTATTGTTTTTTGGCTTTTAGATAATCTTAAAAAAAATTTCTTTTAACTTGGGAGAAATCTCAAAAGAACTAAGGGGAGGAAAGTATCATTTCAGGCATGAAAATGCTATCTACTAAATGCGTATTTGTCCTTGGGAGCTGAACTCTTATTTCAAGAGCATTTCTATGCTGTACATCGTCGAGAGAGAAGAAATAGAAGACACTCTACCCGGAAAAAAAAGAAAAGTATCATGAATTGTTCTCAGCAAAATTTCACAAAAAAATGAATAAATTAATTTTATTTAATGCAGAAAATTCAATCTTTTTGTTTTGGTTGTTAAACTCAGGTAACTACTGGAAAGTATTTGGAAATCCGTGATAACGATGGTGAGGAGTACAATATTTTGATTCAAATAAAAATGACAGAATCAGTGCTAGCCGATAATTATCCAGTAGTCATGGTATCCAAGGAAAGCAATGGTATTGATGGAGAGGAAGTATTCCAGCCTGTGAGCTAACTCAAACATATGCTTACTTTAGAAAGAGGTAGGAAGATAATAAAAATATTTTCTTGTTGGCAACAAATTTATATTTCTATGGATTATTTGAATACAATAGGCTACATGGAGATAGTGAATAGAAAAGAGGATACTACAGAATAGGAGTTAGATGAGAAATAAATGTTCTCAAACATAACAAGGATAACGAAAGACATGATTTTATCGGAGGAGTAGCGAATGATAAATGAATAGAAAAAAACTGATCAGACAGATGAAGATGATTAGCAAGGAGTGCTGTACATAACTGAGTCAAATAGAGAATAATTCAAGAGAAAATTAGAGCAATTCATAAGAATCAATGAAAAGAATGATCTCACAATGCAGAATATCAAAACAATGACGAAATTCAGAGTAATGCTTAGTTTTGATTTTTCCAAAATTATACTTAAGTTCTCTTTAGCTTCATTTAGAATGTATTTATTTTTCTTTTTGCTACATTTTTATCCAGCCTATTTAAGAACTCGAGAACATGGTCAACGATCTATGCTATGTTGAAAAGAATTCGAAAAACGCAAAAATCTACAAATTAAAGTCAAAATGATCCTCTTTTATCAGGAACAACAGTAATCAATCCATTTAAACTGCAAAATTTAATGATTTGCTTTTATGTAACGGTTTCTTTTAAACTTTATTATTTTTATTATAAAATAAGTATCTCACACACAAGATAGACTCTGCTATGAATTGCAAAGGAGTTGATATTATTGTTGTAATAACATGTGTGTATTTATTGCTTTTTCTTTCGTATCGTTCTGGCAGATTTCTTTTGTCATAAAAAATATGAAATTATTTTTCTTCCCAAAATTGCTTCAGGTTTTTTTCAATGTTAGTAAAAAGACATAATGATAATAAGTAGGAGCTATTCAGAATGCGATTCTCAAGGAGAGTAACAGTTCATTAATTGGGGTATTCTTCTTTTTTGGATTATGTTTATTTGAAGCTATTACTTTGTATGCAGAAATATCAATTTTGTTTTTGGATTGGGCAATCACAAAAATCAACTTTTATAAGCAGAAAAAACAGATTTAAAGGAAATTGCGACACAAAGAGATAATAATATCTTGATTTTAGAGAGCTTAGTAGAATGAAAAAGGGAGGAATTGGGGAGGCTGACACTTATTTTTCACCATTTAGTAGTGGAGCATCACCTAATCCAAAGAATGAGAGAAACAAAATGAATTCAATGCTCTTCCGCCAAGATTCTAACCTCACTAACTCTCCTCATAATTAACTTGGATAGCAGACATTCTAATAATAGTAATCTACTAATCAGCAATAATAACAATCATAAACTGCATTTTCTAATCCGCTTGAGAACCTACTTGCTTCGGCTAATCTTGGAGGTGTGTTTTTGACATTTGAAAACCCACTTGTGTTTGCTGACGCTGTATTTGATGACCCATAGTATTAGTAATCTAATAAACTATCTCTACCTTCGTTGTACCCTTCTAATGCTGCTAGCACTCCTGCTTAGCTTAAATCTACTCTAAAAGAATATCGTATCAAGCAACATTAGCTTAAAAAGAGCAATCAACTTGCGAATAGAATCTAAAAGAAACAAGACAACCGACCGAAGATTTTCGTCAACAAATCTACTGACACAACTGAAGACTTGAAATTCGCGAAACTGCAGTATGACAGAGTTGAAAAGGAAAATTAATTAGCTGCAATTTAAAAAGACACCGAAGATAATATTGCAGAAATCACAAAATATCTCAAAAGCACAACTGAATTCAAATTGAATTTCTCAGGTGTCTCCACGACGATTAAAGAAGTATCGAAGGCACTATAGAAGAAGAAATTCGACACAGATTAAATGCTAGCTAGGGAAAACGTGCGTGATGAAGATCTAGCAGATCCTGAAGTGGAATTGAAAGTTATTAAAAATTTCCTAGAATCAGAGTTCGTGGATGTCTAAAGAGAGACAGCTAATAAGATTCTAGAGTTCATCAATCGAGTAAATAAAGAAAAGCGAGAAATGCCTAGGAGACATTCTGGAGTAATTGTTATTTAGATGAAAATTGCTCGTTTTTTTTCTCTTCAGAAATATTTTAAAAATAATTGTGTTTTTGGTTTTGCTTTTGATGATGATTCATTCAGTCCAAACCGAAGAAAACCGTCAAAGAGAAAGCAGGGCCAAAGAAAGATTTAGAAATCTAACAATTACGTGACAGAGTTGGGTTCCTTGAAGGAAAAGTCGAAGAAAACAATAATGAACTGGAAAAAGCTGTTGATGAAATGAAGGATCTTAAATTCTAGGTGAGATTTATTATTTTGAATTGTTTAATTCTTTAAATAATCTCTGTGTTTTTATGTGAATTATTCAGGTAGATTACAAAGAGAAAGATCTCACGAAACTAAATGGCGAGATAAACCTCACAAAAGAAGAGCTGAACAAACTTGAAGTCGACAAACGAGCATTGCTATCTTAAGTTGAAAAAACAAAACAAGCACAAGAAAAACTCAACGATCAAAAGTTACAGGATGATAAAGTTAAGGATAAAATCTCATAGAAGCTCAAATAGACAGAGAATAGAGTCATTGATATTGAAAGAGAGAATTAGTAAGTAGAGGGAGAAAAAGGGAGATTTTAGTTTTTAATAATTTTTTTTAATTGTTTGCTATTTTTGTTTTGTCTAGTGTTCTCCGTGATGAAATCAGTCGTATCCAGCAGTTATCAAAGAACGTCGATGAGCAGGAGAAAATGAACATGCAGGTTCTCTGCTAGATGGTGATTGACTCAAATATGTCACCTGAAGAACAAAAGAAAGCTCTCATGAAGATCTAGCAACTTTACATTGACCACCCTTCAGGATCCAGTGAAATCAACTAAGAAAGATAGAAATACATCTCTTCCATGATGACGCAATTCAAGCAATCGAAGAACTAAACCTATGAAGATTTTGACTAGTCCTTGAATAACTCCAAGCAGAAATCACTCACCAGAATATCAATGAGTAAAAATAGTTTAGTTTTTAGTAATTATTTATGTTTTTCATTAGCTAATTCTGCTTTTATTTCTTGAAAACAACAGGAGAAAGAGGTATTGAACGAAAAAGAGATTCTTAGATTAAATAGGAGATTGCTTTTAACTTTTGAAATGCAAACTCACTGACTTACAATCATCATTTATCTCATTGATTTATCTACTTTTTCTTTGTGTAGAGGATAGAGACTCTAATAATTCAAGTGTGAATTATGGCAAGAAGCAAGGGAATAAATCACAGATGAACAGCATGCGTAATATTAAAGAAGAACAAGATGGATTTAATGATATTGACTAGCAACTACCTGTGTCATAGCAGCTTATCAAGGAAAAACGAGTAGTCAAATAAAAAGTCACAAAGACAATCATGTAAAAAAAGACAATAGTAAATGATCAAGGGGAAAATGTTGTGATCGATGAACCTGTGGAAGTTGAAACAGAAGAAGAAGTAGAAATAGAAGTAAATGTACCAGCTAGTTCCAAAGGGAATGTCAAACCATCAGCATTATCGAAAACAGGAGTTCAGAAAGATAATACTGCAGGTAAATCTGGAACAACAAACAATAAAACAACTAAGAATCTTAGTAATTCTAATGCATCTCAAAGTCGCAGAAGTTCAATGAAGAAAGCAACATCGCCGATGGCAAATTAATCTGGATTAGTTAGTAAAACTACCATAAGTATTGCTAATAAAGATGACAGCAATAATGAGAATCCTTAAGAGAATAAGGATGGTTTGTTGAGGAATGACTAAAAATTGTATCCAAATAAAACTTCCATCATGGAACGAAAATCTACAGAAATAATCTAATAAATTGGAGGGAATAGTAGCAGTAGTAATAATACCAGAAATTAACAATAATAGCTTAGGAAATTCGGTGGAAAACCAGAATTAGGCGAGAATGTGTTCTTCAATGAAGAAGATTTCTATTAAGACGTTCAATAAGAGGTGAATACAATAATATTATGGTGAAAATTGTTCTAAACTCTTTTGTTTTTGTTAGGTTGAAGTCTAGGATGGTTGGGATGAAGTTGAACAAGAGATCACTGACGAGAATGGGAATAAACAAACAGTCAAGAAAAATATACCCAAAATGGTGAAAAAGACAGTGAATATCAGGAAAAAGTTATCTAATATGGATGATGTTGAAGTAGTTGATTAAGAATAAGAAGTAGAAGTGACAGAAGCTGATCCGGAGACAGGGGAAATTCGAATAACAACAAAGAAAATTATCAAGAAAATTGCTATTCCGAAGGATAAAATCAACGAAAAATATGATTTTATTGAAAAAGAATCATTTGAAGATGAGAAGATAATTGATCCCTAAACAGGTGAAGAAACAGTAGTTTAAAAGAGAGTCCTAAGGAAAGTAGCTGTATTGAAGGGCACAGATGAAAGTAACAAAAGTAATGGCAGTAATGATCTACCAGAATACTAAGATATTGAGAGAATAGTTACGGATCCGATTACAGGTGAAACTAAAACGATTATCGAGAGGGTTATCACGAATGCCAGTAAGAAAACTGATGGATCAAATGGGAATAGTAAGAACTAAGAATAGTCTTAAGATGAGTTAGTTCCATTTGAAGTGGAAGTATCTGAAGATGAGGAAGTTATTGACTAAGATGGGAATGTCTAGAAAACGAAAAAGAAAGTTAAAAAAATATAAATGGTAAGTAAAAATCAACTTAAGCAAAAAAGCGATAATTCAAGTCGATTTGATACAATAATTGGAGAAAATACTGGAGTGCAAGCTACTTAGACGGAGTAATTTTTAATCTGGCCGATAATACAAGCATTGCTATTTGAACTTGACATTGATCCAGCGAAGATTGCGGGAATATAAAATAAATATTTTGATGAGAATAATCCTGCAGCAGCGATGACCTTGATGGATTTAGCAAATTCTACGGAATAAAAAAAACAAGAATCGTAGTAGAGATAGATTGAAAAGTAGAAAGAATAACAGCAGCAGTAATAGGGGAAGAATGTAGAGATAAATGAAGGGTAAAATTAGTATTTCTCCAAAGATGGAAGATAATAGCAATATTAAGATCAATAGTAAGCATAACTTTCAATGCAAGATTAAGAAACACTTCTGTAAGCAAAAAAAAAAAATTAGTTAAAACACAGAAAGAATGCGTTAACACATAGATAAACGATACAATCTCAATTTAGTATTCGCAATTGAATTTTGCTATTTTGTTCTTATTCTTGTTTGATTGTTTTTGTCTGAAAAACTAATTTAGATTTTTGGACATGAACCCTCGAAGAGTTGGTCCAAACGGATAGCTGCTTCCTGATGACGAAGAAGAATTCGATGAAAGAAGACTGGAGGTACTTGATGATAAACATCTTCTAGCTGAATCAACAATCAAAAAGATATTCCTCCAACTTCAAAAGCGTGATAATCGAGTAAATTATTTGTTACAAACACAACCATTTTATGAAGCAAAACTCTAATAGTATCGTTTACTTATGTTTTATTTCTTTCAAATAGGGTGCGTTGCAAATCCAAGAGTTGATTAGGAAATACTACAATAAGCCGAAGAACCATTAGATAAGCTACGACGAATTTAAATAATATTACATTAAAATTCTGACGATCCATCAGCGTTGTGGAGATAATTGCCCGCATCTGATGAGATTCTTCTTGAAAATAGGATTCTCAACAAATCGGTATGGAAATAGAAGGGAGATCAAACCAGCTAAGTAGAAACTTAACCCATTTAATGAGGTCAACAATACAACATCTACGAAAGCTCTACCCACGAGGAATACAGATAATTAAACAAACCAATCAGGGGCTGCTCTCAAAGGAACATATCTTGATAAAACCAAATTAAATAGTTATTCTCAACAAAACATTTATGGAAAAAGATGATCACACCCACAAAAAAGGATGGTTCTCAAAATTTTACCCAATTAATTAATTTGCATTTTTAACCATCCTCAATGTACGTTTAAGACAATAATATATGTTTTGTAACTTAAATTATATGAAAACCCGAATCTTTTTTAAACGAAGTTTGGATGGTTAATAAAATCAAACGAAATTGATTTGGCATAGATGCTTTTATAAACTCATTTTATCACAAAAAATTAATATATTATTCATGGAAAAAGAAGGAGTTTGGTTTAATCAATAAAATGAAAACAATTAATACTGCACATCGATGGTTCTTTAGCTATCATAAAAATAATCGCAACTACGATCGCTTAAAACAGCAAGTATTCTGAGAACTCATACTAGAATTCCTAAGTCTATGAGCTAAAACAGAGAAGATTTATTGAAGAAAAGTATTTTACAAGCTGAAATCATCAGCAACAGCAGCAATGAGAATTCTAATTTGCATATGCAGTATCATTAGCAAGTTCTTAAGCATCCATTCTCTCGACTCTTCACGACTAAAGATGTAGCCTTTGAGAAAAACTTAAGTTCGTTCAAGCGACTCAATACATTTTTGAACTTGAAGAAAGTCTTATAAGATAGAGGATTGAAGATGTTTGAAGCTGCGAAGAATAATGGATAAGATATTAGAGCTATTGGTAACGTTCAAAAGAAAGAATCACAGAATAAGAATACATTATTAGATGGAGAAGAGATTGAAAAGTATAGCGATGATTTTCATAGCAGAAATTCAGGGAGAATCTAGCTGAATTATAAAGAAGTTCATGGAAGGGAAGATGATAGTCCAGG
>Ga0302284_1001055_pt1 | contig 12551 bp, 10 predicted proteins | sample III_Fen_E2_1_FD_198760 | JGI IMG/M metagenome (GOLD analysis project Ga0302284, IMG submission 198760) | Peat permafrost microbial communities from Stordalen Mire near Abisko, Sweden - III_Fen_E2_1 | ecosystem: Environmental > Terrestrial > Soil > Wetlands > Permafrost | place: Sweden: Abisko...
ATTAAATCGAAGATTAAGCCAACAGTTTCGGAATATGATGTCATTATACTTGGAGCAGGTCCGGGAGGACTGACAGCGGGGTTATACCTTTGTCAATCGAAAATAAACACTGTACTCGTTGATATTGCATTACCAGGGGGACAAGTGTCAACAACTCATGAAGTTTCAAATTACCCTGGTTTTATTGAACCACAGGCCGGTTACCTGCTTTCTCATAATATGAGCGAACAGACAAAACTCTGTGGCACAGTTTATAAGGTAGCTGTAGATGTAACAAAAGTTGATCTGGCAAAAAAAGAGGTTGTAATTGATGAATTTGAGACTATACGAGCAAAAAAGATTGTAATTGCCACAGGAACAACACCGAACTCAACCGGAGCATCTGGCGAAAAAGCGCTTAAAGGGAAGGGTATTTCCTATTGTGCTACATGTGATGCCAAGTTTTTCGATAACAAAGAAGTTGTAGTAATAGGTGGTGGAAATTCCGCCGTTGAAGAATCAGATTTCATCAGCCGTTTTGCAAGTAAAGTCACAATTGTGCATCAGTTCAAGAAGTTTACGGCTAATAAAAAAGCACAGGAGAAGTTATTTGCAAACCCTAAAATGAATTTTATATTTAACAGTGAGCCTAGAGTTTTTGAAAAAGACGGTGATAAAATGGTTACTGAAATTGAAAATCTGATTACGGGTGAAAAAACTAAACTGGTCAGTGACGGTGTTTTTATATTTATTGGGATGAAACCCAATATTGAACTATTCAAAGATAATTTAAAGCTGGACCAGTGGGGTTATATTATATCTGATGAAAATATGCAGACAAGTTTATCGGATATCTACGCTGTCGGGGACGTCACCAGTAAAAAGTACAGACAGATAACAACTGCTGTTGCGGATGGGACAATTGCAGCCATGGCTATTGCGAAGGAATTGAATTAGAAATTATTTCAGAAAGCTTGCTTTCCGCTTCCTGAATGCTGCTTTCAGTTATGTCGAATATAAAAGCATTACCTATGTTCCATCGCCTGCTACATTTCTGTACCAGGCTTTTCCTGACTATCCAAAGTTGTGGCACTGTGATATTCCCGGTAATATTCTCAATTGCATTGCTCCAACCCTGACCATTTAATTCAAGATGCCCGACTTCATCAATAACAATCAGTTGTTTATCAGAGAGATTGTCTAAGTTAAGAATCTCATTACCCAATGATATTGCATCTGAGTTAAAATAGTACCTCCCGAATTTAATCAGTTTTTCATTTTTTTTATCTGAACACAATTCAATCTGTCTTGAAGATTCAATATCGACTAGATTAAATCCTGTTCGCATACCATTCTCATTTATTCCGACAGAAAAGAACCCTGCAATCCTTATGTTCTGTGCATGAAGATCAGATACTATCTTTTGGGTAAAAGTTGTTTTACCCTGGTGAATTTCTCCGGTGATAATTACTACCTGGGGTCGTAGCAGATGCTCTTTTTCAAATATATTTAACAAAGCTTCCGCCTGACCTAATAATCCATGAAAGGATATTCCAGATATGCTTTTCTTCTTATTTTCTGATTTTGAGAGATTGGAAAGAAAAAAGGGTAAAGCAGAGAACGCGAGACTTAACGATTGATAAAGGCTTGCAAAACCTCTGTGGTACAATAGAGATTTTATTACCGGGTTTTTAAGCTCAACACTTAGGGAGGCAAATCCGATAACAATTATTATTGCACGTGCATTCATCTTGAGGCCAATTATAAGTCCATCCATACTGAAGAATGCGCCATGTGAGAATCCATTCCAGAGAAATGCTGCAGCAAAAGTTATAATCATGAAGCTTACCCAAAATGATATTTTCTTCAATCTCTGTAATGAGTTTCTATATTTCAAAATGCAAAATCCCATGTAGGTAACTGAGGATACTATGGCCGCAATGAAATGTGGAGTATTCATTAAAAACAGGATTGCCCCAATTGAAAAAAGGTTGATTAACAAAAAAATCAGGGAATATCTTTGATTGATAGGGTTTTCGGATAACTGATTTTTTGTACTAAGCACTACTTCATGCTGGTGGTCAGAAAAGCTTTTGGTTTTAAGATATTTTAGTCCGGTTGTATATCCGGCGACTGCTCCTACAATTCCTGTAATGATGTAGATGAATACTATTAATATTATCAGAAATGTCGGGCTTAAATGTTCTAAATCAATCTGTTTGACTGCAAATAAATAAAGATCAGATAAAATTTTTATGAAGTCAAAACCATAAAGTATCAATAGACTGACAAGTTTTTGTATCAGAGTGGCAAGTACAGCGAACGCACCTCCGATCATATAGCCAATCAGATTTTTACCTAACATGAGTATGAATAATTCAATAAGGATTGCTTCCGTGAAAATACCAATCATTGGCCCAAGGATAAGTGCACTGGGAGAAATAGATTTCATAATGGCGCAGATGATGCCGGCCCTCATAATAAGACCATTTTCTTTCCAAACCTGAAGAAATGAAATTAATAACCAGACACTAATAAATGAAAGTAGCATTCCCGAAAGCGGAATCTTCAGGTTATGAAGAAAGCTACCGAGAATTATTTCAACAGATGCCCATATACTCCCAACAACAGATGCTTTGAGCCATTTTTGACTAAGCGGTTTACTTGAAATTATTTGCATAGTCTGTTTATATAGATGTCAAAACATAACAATACTCTATTGATAAAAATACTTTGTTTTTTCGCATTGAGAAAATTAGAACGATTTAATTGTAAGAAATTGCAGGACTGACGATAGGGACAAAGTAATCAGACCTGCAGAAAAGAAATTGAGAGGTTGCTCTAATTATGGTTGCAAGTATGTGAACCTCCGTCCGCATCATGTGCTTCATGTTGATGGCAACTGCTTCCGCTGTCTTCAACTTTTCCGGAGATATACAGTTTTACGACTTCCGTGGCATCACCTGAGCAACCACAAATAACTTCTATTCCGCTGTTATTAAGTACGTTAATGGCGCCTCCGCCGATTCCGCCTGCCAGCATTACTGTGACACCATCTGCTGCGAGTACACTTGCTATATCTGACTTGCAACCGCATCCCTGGGGAGATTCAACACTTTTTATTTCTACTATATCGTTTTTCTCTGAAATAGAGAATACGCCATATGATTCACAATGACCAAAATGGCCATCAATCTGATTTTCTTTTGTTACCGGAACTGCAATTTTCATTTTTTTATTTTATTAATGTAACTACTTCAAATTTGGTGGGATTATTGATTGATTCATTCTTATTAATTCGTTTACACTAAACCCATTGCAATTTTTGCATCTGGAATGATTTTCAATGCCTTCAATTAATTTAAAACATTTTTTACATCGATACCAATCATGTTCAAATTTAAAATTACCACCTTCAATCTCAATTGATTTGCCTTCAACGAATGCTTTTGCAATTGTCTTTAATGCCCTGTTATAAATCCTTGTAAATGTGGGCCTTGAAATATTCATCTTTTCAGCAGCAAAATCTTGTGAGAGCAGATCATAATCAACTAATCTTATACTTTCAAATTCTTCATATTTGAGGATAACTGGCATAATATTACATTTTGCCATACCATACGGTTTAAACCCTTCCATTTTTGGTGGGTTACAAAGCTTTCTACATTTCTGTGGACGTGCCATTTTCAAAATAAAAATCGAAGCAAAGATAATGAACCTACGTTCATAATGCAAATAAGAATCAATACTTTTCTGGTCAGATTCAAAATTGATCCTTATGTTCCTGGAATAAACAACTAATTTAACAGGGTTATAACTTTTTTGTCAGCAGCATCTGAGTACCTGTGGATTCTCTGGTATTCCAATATCTTCTCCATTCCGGCCCTTATATTTCTTTTCAGGGTCATATGCTACTCCTAACTTATCAAGTAAAGGTTCAACTGCTACCTGGTGAGTTTGCATACCAATATCCCATGGATCGTACCCCAAAAGGAGTCCTGCAAGTTCTTCATAAGTCAATACCGGAATACCGTATCCATTTTCGCCATAAGTTTTGCCTTCCATTTCGGCAATTACATATTGCCAGCGGTCGAGGAAATAGGTACAACCCGGGCAGTTGGCTATGATCAGATCCGGTTTATAAGGGAGCATCGAATCGAGTTTCTTTTTTGAGTTAGTAACAGAGTAAGATCTGTTTGATTTAAGCAGATATTGTCTGAATCCGAAACCACAACAGTGACGCCGTTCTGGATAGTCAACCTGGTGACCTCCCCATTCATCTATTAATCCTGCAAGTACATATGGATATTCAGCACCTCCAATACCCTCCTGTGGAAATATCTTGGCATAATGACAGCCTATATGATCAACAATTTTAAGAGGTTCTCCGGTACTTTTATTTTTCAATTGCAAGATTATCTTTTCAGCTATTTTTTTGCGAAACTTATAGATAACATCGCTGGCATGCACAATGTTTTTTGGTATTGAAAAGGTCATACCGGTGGCCCGTTTTAATGCATCACGTGTTTCTTTTTCTGTTTCCGGGAAATGCTTCCATGTCTCCAAAGTTTCAACATAGAGCCCAAAGGAGGTTACACAAGAGACAACAAAATTTTCATATCCGGCTTCATTCATCAGGGCAAATTGACGGGCAATAACAGTCATAGTAGTTTCAAGAGGTATCAATCCCGAATGATAGGCTATTCCTGTACAGGTAGTTTGACGCGAGTCGTCATAGATGTCTTTCCCCAATACATTTCGAAGAATGTCAATGTATAAATTTTCTGCAGCCGGGAAAAAGTTCTGCCTTATACAACTTCTGGCAAAGTAATAATGATCATCTGCTATCTCTTTCTGATAGGCAGACCATATTTCGTTTTTCTTTGTATTCATCAAGAATATATTTAATAATGAATTAGTTACAATTATTATTCATTGTAGAGATAGTTGAAATAATCATCTTTCCCTTCTTTAAAATCAATATTAAGTTCTTTCGCCTTTTCAGCGGAATCCTTTTCAATTTTTTCCAATCGCCTGGAACCACCTGTTTCATCAAATATTTTTTGAAGGTCATCTAGCGATTTCTTTGATATGTGTCGAAGTGTTCCGGACTGGTTCTTATTATAACTCGTGCCCAGGCGTTCTAATATCGATTCCCGGTTCTGTCTCAGCCACTTCCATACAGTTCCCTGTTCCGGGTACATCTCATTATCAACTTCATCAATATATACGCAATATCCATATTTAAGGATATGATCTCCTACAGTACGTTTAATGGCCAATTGTTTTCTTCCCTGATGGCTTTCAGTAAACATTCCTGTTTCGATAGATAGCGCCCGTAATGCCTGAATAATATAACCAGGCGTATTGCCCCGCGGACACCGTGTTTTGCACGACAAACATTCCCCACACATCCATATTTCATCACCTTTCAGCAGTTTTTCCAGTTCACTTTCATCTCTTTTTTGTACTGTATCCACTATCCTGCGAGGATCATAGTCACTTACTTCTGCGGCGGGGCAGATTGCGGTACAAACACCACAATTAAAACATGATTTCAACCCTTCAATGTAGCGGATATCCTTCTCAAGTTCTTTGTACAAATCTTTCATCATTTCTTATATGCTGCATTCTGTAAATTCGAAAAATAGACCGCAAAAGGACGGTAGGCAAGATGGGACCATTTTGAAAAGGGCACTTCAATCATGAGCATGGGAACCAGAATCATAAGATGAATTACATAGGCATAATAAGTTGCATATGGGTGTCCGGATATGCGGAAAATATGAACTAGTATACCGGTAAAAACTGTTCCAGAAAGAAGAACCAGGAAGGTCCAGTCAGTGAAATGTGTGTGTTTATTGTTCTCCTGATCTTTTTTTATTCTTCCATAAACAAAAAATACGATTCCAAAAGAGAGTCCAAAAGTGGCATAATATCCAAAAATTCTTTGAGGATGCCACCAGGGATGAATAAAATCTGTTTGAAACCATTCAAGAAATACTACGATCATTGTAAATAATAACACATAACCTGACATTAACAACCAGTGAGATATCCAATAGGGACTTGCTTTTATTTCAAACCTCCCAAGTCTGGTTGTCCGGTTGCTTTTATTGAACCGCCATTGCATTGCGAAATGGAAAATAAGCTTCCAGAACTGTGTAAAGTAAAGCTTTAAGGGCACTTTGATTTTCTTTTCACCATGAAAAACATTTAAATACATCCTTAAAATATTGGATATCAGGAAAAAAGACAGAATGCATGCCATAATCCAGTCTCCTGTTTCTATTTGTCTCCATGGAGCGAAGGTATTGAGCTTAACTCCTCCTTGGGCAGTAAGTTCTGTGGTCATGGGTCCATGGAATAATATGAATAGCACAAGCACCAGGGTTGCCAGCAATCCGATTGCAGCAAGTTCCCATACCTTTGAAGTATAGAATTTCCGGGAGAACCCAGTCCAGTCATATTTTGAAGTCTGCCATCTACGCAGCGACATCATCAACTCTCCGGGTTGTGCATCCCTGGGACATGAACTGCTACATTCACCGCAATAGTAACATAACCATGGATCCAATGAAGATTGAATCTCTTTATCAAGACCAAGTACACTATATCTGACCATTCTCCTGGGGAAAGAGTTTTCTTCATCCGACATTGCACAAACCGCAGTGCATGTACCACAGTTATAGCATGCGTTCATGTCAAATGCACCATATTCTTTTAATATCTCTGAAAATCCAGGATTTACTTCAGGCATCTCAAATTTCTTTAATCATTCTTTACACATTACAACTCCTGACGGGTAACTTAATGATTCAGCGCATAAGTATAATATTCATCTTTGGTAATATTGTTTGTGTCCGATATATAACCGTATTTTCGTAATGACATCAGAAGATAAGTGACCTCTTTGGAAGGAATGTTTACTTCTTCCGAAATTTCTGGAATAGTTTTTGGTTCGGTCTCCAGTGCCTTTAAAATCTTTTTGCTGTTATCATCAAGTTTTTCCACTTTAATATCCCAGTCATCCTTTTGTTTATTGGTTTCTGATTTCTGCTCGTCTAAAGCATTTTGTTCTTTAAGCACAACTTCTTCAGAAATGGCATCGATCATTGATTCGATCTCGCTGTTTGTATAACCGAGTAATTCAATGGCATCTTCCGGGCAAACGGGGAGGCAGGCACCACAACCTTTGCATGCTGCGTCAATAACGCCAGCTAAAGTTTTTTCATCGGATGCAACTTTTACAATTGCTCCAGAAGAGCAAATCTCTTCGCATTTTCCGCACCAGATGCATTTTTCCTTATCTATAATTACCAGGTTTGGTTCAAGTGTTATTGTTCCCTTGCTTATAAGGGAGTTTGCCTTTGCTGCAGCAGCAAGAGAGGATGTCATCGTTTCTGTGATATTCCTGGGACTCTGGCACGCTCCTCCGATAAATATCCCATCCATCACAGTTTCAACCGGCCTTAGTTTGGGATGAATTTCATTAAAGAATTTGTCGGATCCAAGCGGAATCTTCAATACCTGTTTTAAACTATCATTATTCCTGGCAACCATTCCCGTTACGAGTACTACCAGATCAGGATTGATAACTATTTCCATATTCTCCGTCAGGATGTCATTTAATCTGACTTCCAATTTCTCATTAGACATTTGAACAACAGGATTTTTGCCTTCTTCAAACTGGAGGAAAATATTTCCTTTTCTTGAAGCTTCATCATATAAAACTTCCTGCTTCCCATAAGTCCTGATACCTTTATGCATATGGAAAGTTTTAATATCGCTGTATTTATCATATAGTTTGAGTGATGCATGAATTGCCGCAGTACAGCAATAGCGTGAGCAATATGTCCGATCTCCTGAAGGTTGTCTGCTACCTACACAATAGATGAAGGCAATATTTCTTATTTTCCTGTTTTGCCAAACCAACTCATTAGGATTCAATTCAATAAGCCTTTCCAGTTGCTGTAGTGTGATCACATCTTTTATTTCTCCGTAGCCAAATTCATTATTGATCGGTTCATATGGGTCATATCCCGTATTGACAAGAATGGCTCCAGCCTTTATAGATATATTTTCAGGCTTTTGGTCAAGGTCCATACTTCTTTTGCAAATATCCGCGCATTTTCCGCACCTGTTGCAAACCGATAAGTCAACAGCAGGTTTATCTGGCAAGGAATTTTGATTATGTTTGTACAAAGCCTTCCGCTCTGTAAGTCCGAAATTAAATTCATCTGGAAGAGAAACCGGACAAGCCTTGACTAATGCAATAAATTCTTCATGTGAGACATCTCCCTTTACATATCTTGGCACGACATTCAGGATGATTTCAAAATTTCCTACATTCCCTTTTAGTCCGGCTATCTGAGTCCCAGTAAAAAGAGTAATGTTGGGTCTTTTCATTATCTCACTGAATAACTTTCCAACTATTTCATTACCGGTGGAGTCGCCTTGAAATACCTTTCCCAACTGGGCAACGTGTCCGCCTATAAAATGATCCCTTTCAATAAGATAAACCTGAGTTCCCATGTCACCAAGTTCAATTGCAGCTCTCATCCCTGAAATGCCTGCTCCAACTACTAAAGAGGTATTTATAGTCTCTATTTCAACAGGTTTAAGGTCCCTGAACCTGCGTGCTTTTTCAATACCTGCAATAACTAATTTTATTGCTTTGCGGGTAGCCTCTGCAGGTTTATCGGAATGTGCCCAGGAGCTTTGTTCCCTGATGTTAACCTGGATATAATTGTACGGATTCAGTCCAGCACGACGGGCAACATCCCTGAAAGTAATCAGATGAAGTTTTGGAGAACATGAAGCGACCACTATGGCATCAAGGTCATTTACCTTAATATCATCAACCATACTTATTTGTGAAGCATCAGAGCATGTAAACATTGTTGTTTTTACCACGCTAACCCCTGGATGGTCTTTGATGATATTTTTAACTGCTTCAACGTCTACATAGTCGGATATGTTCCCTCCACAATGACAGATATAAACTCCCACTCTATGCTTTCTTATATCTTCTTTTGTCCCGTTCATTATAGACTCTTTAAATAGCTGGCTACTTCAGCAGATGTACATCCTGCAGAAAGAATTGTATCAGGAATATCTTTTGGCCCGGATGCACTGCCGGAAACAAAAATTCCCTTTATGGTAGTCTTTGAAGGACTTATAAACTCATCAGTCTGTTTTATGAAATTGAACTGGTCAAGTCCCAACGGATTTCCATTAAACATTGTTGTTACGTCCATATTGGGTTGGACACCAGTAGCCAGGACAACCATGTCGTGCTTAGCTTTCCTGATCTTACCGGATTTCATATCCTCATATTTCAGTATTAGATTGCAATTTTCCGTCTCTTCAATAGTTGCAATTTTACCTTTAATAAATGCAACTCCCATTCCTTTCGAACGCTGGTAGAATTCTTCAAACCCTTTTCCGAAGGAGCGGATATCAATATAATAGATTGTGATATCTGCCAGGGGCAAAGCTCCCATAAGTAATTGACCTTGTTTAATAGAATACATGCAGCAGATCTGGGAACAGACAAGATTATTTACTGTCCTGTCCCTGGAACCGGCGCAGAGCACATAGGCAACATTATCCGGAATTCTACCATCTGATGGCCGCAGGATAGTATTATAAGGTCGTGTTGGAGCCAGGTGCTTTTCCATGTTAAGGGCAGAAATAACATTGGTATATTGACCGCCTCCATAACGTTTCAGTTTTTCTATGGGGAAAAGGTTAAATCCAGTTGCCATTACAACTGCTTTAGCCTGGACTTCAATTTTCTGATCCCTTTGTGAAAAATCTATTGAGCCAGCCTGACAGACATTCTGACAAATGTGGCATTCCCTGCATGTTCCACAATCAAGGCAGCGTGACGCACTTTTCCTGGCTTCTTCCTCTGAAAAGGTAAGTTCGATTTCAGCTGTGTCTTTTACACTTGCACTTGAATCACGTTCTTTTTTCCCGTTCCGTGGAGCAGCATTTATGTTGGCTCTGCTCAAGACATCTTTATGCGACACGGCAGGAAGCCGTACATTATAATCTGCATCCATATTTTCCCCTTCAAGATATCTGTCAATATAAAAAGCGGCGCATTTACCCTGACCAATCGCTTCAATAATTGAGGATGGACCTGTAACAACGTCGCCTCCGGCAAATACTCCTGGTCTGGAAGTCCGCAATGTTTTTGAATCGACTTTAATAGTTCCGTCTTCATTTAAATCCAGCTCTTTATTAAAACCCTGAGTATCCGGACTTAATCCTATTGATTGTATCACATAGTCCACTTCAATTTCATGCTCTGATCCTTCAATAAATTCAGAACTTCTTCTTCCGGTTTTATCAGGTTTACCAAGTTTCAGGTTTTTGCATCTCACCTTTTTCACCTGACCTTCTTTTCCGATAAATTGAACAGGAGATGTTAAATAATTGATTCTGATGCCTTCACTTTCAGCTTCTTCAACTTCAAAGTCATAAGCTGGTATTTCGGTACGGCTTCTCCGGTAAGAAATAATTACTTTATCAGCACCCATTCTGATGGCTGCTCTTGCTGTATCCATTGCAACATTACCTCCACCGCAAACAACAATTGTTTTGCCTGCAAAATCAAATTTCTCACCCTCATTAAAGGATTTCAAAAAATTCAGGCAAGTAAATACACCTTTAAGATTATCTCCCGGAATATTCATGGTTCTGGCTTTATGCGTTCCAATAGATAAATAAACCGCATCAAACCCAGAAGCTATTAATTCATCCGCACTTAAAATTTTCCGATTTACTTCATACTCCACACCTAGTGCAAGTATATTTTTTATATCCCTGTCAACAACTTCATTTGGAAGTCTGAAGGTTGGAATGGCTGACTTCAGCATTCCTCCAAGTTCTTTTTCAGCTTCAAATATTTTAACGTCATATCCTTTTTTTGCAAGGAAATATGCTGCTGTCAATCCTGAAGGTCCGGAACCAATGACTGCAATTTTTTTACCTTTCGTTTTTTGTGTTGGTTCGTATTTAGGTACCGGATATTTTTTATAATAGTAATCTGTAAAAAAACGTTTGATCTTTCTGATGTCTACAGAACCCTCTTTCTCTCCACGTGTACATTCCTTTTCACATGGAGCATAACAGGCTCTTCCAAGAGAACCAGGTAGCGGGACATCCTCCATATGCAGGTTAAAAGCATCTTCAAACCTGCCATCTTTCACTAGCGAGATATATCCATGTGCTTTTACTCCCCCCGGACAAGTAGCAATACAAGGCGAAGAGAATCCTCCACGATCAATTACTGCAATTTTAGGGCTTGCAGTCGCGAAAGGAATATATGCTGTTTTTCTTGAAACCATGCCATAAGCAAACTGGTCGGGAATGAAAACAGGGCATTTATCCTCACATTCCTTGCACCCAGTGCAGGTTGACTCATTAACATATCTCGGATGTTTGATAACGTTGGCAATATATCCTTTCTCATTTTTATGGATATTTTCCGCATCCGAATATGTAAGTACTTTAATATTTGTATGGCGTCCTACTTCTGACATTTTTGGTGTAGTAATACATGCCGCACAATCGAGGGTGGGGAAAACTTTGCTCAACTGGATCATTTTTCCACCAATGGATAAATCCTTCTCAACAAGAATCACCTTGTACCCCATATTTGCCAGATTAAGCGAAGTCTCCTGTCCGGCAATCCCTCCGCCAACAACCATAACGTCGCATTCTTCCTGTATCGGAATTTTATCCATAGCAAAATTTAAAGTAAAACGAACCCACTTATTCAGTTCTCAGTTCATTTTGTATGCTGCCCATTTCAATTAGTGATTTCATAAAAGCTTTCATGTGATTTACAAAAGGGTCAGCACATACTGAGCAGATTGCTGACATTTTTATTCTGGCAACATTAATTCCTTCCCTTTTCATCACTTCCTGTACAGATTTAATTGTTACAGATGTAATCTCTGAACAATCTGAGCGATATGCGCAATCCGTGCCATCGCTGGCAATAAATACACCATCAATACCTCTTTTTAGTGCATGTAAAATCCACCTGGGTTTTATGCTGCTGGTACAGAGGACTGTAATATTGTAAACCGAAGGAGGATAATGTTTCTTCAGTAACCCAGCAAGATCAATCGCAGGATCTGAAATTCTCTCAGAAGAAAACACCAGTATCTTTGGCACAAATGGTATATCAGCCATTTCTTCCTTGTCTATTTTTTCAGATAAATAGTAAAATAGCCTGATTCTTCAAAATCCCCAAGATATTGATACCCCCTTTTTTCCGCCCACCTGGGGACGTCCTTCTTTGTTCCTTCATCTGATGAAAGGATTTCCATAATCCCTCCATCAGGAACGTCAGCTATGGCCTGTTTAACCGCAAGAAGAGGTCCGGGACAGGCTGTTCCACGGGCATCTACTACTTTATCTGCTTTCAATTTTCTAAGTTCTTCAGTTGTCATCATTTTCTTGTTTAAAAATCATTTCTGAGTCAGGTGTGACGAATTTTAGATAAAAAGATTCAAATCAGCTACTTCTGCTGTTTGAATGTACTGGGCAAT
>Ga0302284_1001060_pt1 | contig 12515 bp, 5 predicted proteins | sample III_Fen_E2_1_FD_198760 | JGI IMG/M metagenome (GOLD analysis project Ga0302284, IMG submission 198760) | Peat permafrost microbial communities from Stordalen Mire near Abisko, Sweden - III_Fen_E2_1 | ecosystem: Environmental > Terrestrial > Soil > Wetlands > Permafrost | place: Sweden: Abisko...
CAGCAACCTATGAGAGAGTGCTCACAGTAATTCCAGTTGATATTCTACCGTAATCTGACATATTGTACCGCATGTAATGATTCATGATTATACCACTAGTAAGCAATGCAATAACACTGGAAATATCGCAAATTGAAGCCAGGCAATAAGTGCCATACCCTATTAGTAGTAAAAATATGTTCTCCTTGATCGGATCTGATACTAAAAACCTAAACTATTTGCACAAAAAAGTAGCTAGCCAGGCTGTTCCTACTCCGATGAGAACTGAAAGCACACAATTCTTAAAGAAATTGCCAAACAACTCAAGGATAACTGTCCCTGTGAGGATCGTTTCTCCTGTTGAGCTGACAATTGAGTCGACTGACTATTTATCAAAGAAATTTGGTTTTTACCACAATTAATTAAAGTATTGTGAAATACAATCACCCATTCCAAAAATTCAAGTAAAAAGTGAAAAATAAACTTACATCGAAGAGAATAATAGCTACTGCATCGTTGAGGAGGCCTTCACCAAAAACTATACTGAATAATTTAGGATATGTTGCACTGTTTATCAGAGTTAAAGCAGCAATCGCATCAGAAGCACACATTGTAGCGCTGAAGTATAAGATATCTCTAGTTGATAGGTTAACTTACGCTCCATTCATATCTACAATCCAGCCAGCCGATTATGCTCCTTCAGTTATGAAGAGAGTGATAAAAAAATTGACGAGCGTGCCGACAACTGCATACAGAGAAATGTAGAAGATATTGGAGAAAAACTTCTTTTTTTTCATGTTGTAGCCAGCTGCAAAGATAATGGGAGGCAGAATTATCTAAAAGAACTCTTAGCCTGAGAAGGAGACATCCTTGTTGAATTCATACATGATAAACCCTAATAAAAACCCAATTATTATGCCGAATCCTGTTTCATGGAGAAGGTGTATTTTCTTATGCTCAATGAAGGACTGGAATGCGACATACATCATTAGCAGTATCACAATGATCAGACTCTAGCTGTAAGTGTCATCAAAAAAGCCCATGCTTTTTTAACCAATCTAAAATTATTAATTAGTTTTTTTATCTTTTTTCCTTTCCTAAAAATTTAACATATCTTAGCTTTTTAAGTATGACAAACCCAATTTTTAGTTATTATTTATCTTACTCCAGATTGATTTGATGCCCAAATGCTTAATCACTAATACTTTTCAATCAAAGAGCCAGGCTTAATTTTTCAGATAAACAAATATTGTAAAGTAAAACCAGTTCCATTCATAATTCTTTCAAAATCTAAAAATAGACAATTAAGCAAAAATGAATATTCTCTTCAAATACCCAAAAGAACGTGAATGAGATTATTTGTTGAATAGAAATTTAGCATGCTAAAAGAACTCACTGTTTGTTAATTATTCTTGCAATTTTTTCAAGTAGCCTGGTTGAAACAGCTTGTTTGCATGAAAAAACTTTACTGTAGCCTTTCTATCTATTTTTAAATATCAAGAGGAAATAAGTACATCACCATCAATCAGTATTAGTATTTTCGTTTTTTTAACTTTTTCTTCTTTTTAGTTTTACCTTCAGAAATATTTGCATGTAATGATGCTGTAACATGCTGAAAGTAAGCAAATGAAACTCCTTTTGAAACTGTGTTTTTGTCGAATTGAGAATCGTAGTCTCCTCTAGCAGCTTCGAAAGAAAATCTGCAGTCTCTTGACTCATCATACGGCATCTTGTATCCAAACTTATAAATCAGACATAACTTAAACTCGTGCTTTTTTAGGTAGCGCTTGTAATCTTTGTCATAATATTCGAATATCTCTTAATTGTTCATCATTTTGCTGGATAGTTTCTCATAATTTTATTAAACAACTTTTTTGAATTTTTAACTCGAAATAATAATCAATAAAATGAAGATTTTTTCAAAGAAAGAACAAATAATAAAAAATGAATAAGTTTATCAAGTATTTCAAGAAGAATGATTGGTTTTATTATCTATATTATTTTCATTAATATTTTCATCAACATTGTTTTTATTAAGGCCACTTGGAATACCATTATTACTGCGAATATCAATATCCATTTTGTTATCCAAAACTATTAAATTATTCTCATCTTCGCTATTTTTAAACAATTTTTCTTCTAATTGTTTATTATTATTATTATTATTATTATTATTTGGAGGCATTGCTACACTCTAGAAAGGTTTCTGTGATACTGTTGTAAAGGAAGGTGCCGCATATCCTATGATGCTAGATTTCTAGAAAGATTTACTGACTTCTCCTTAAGAGTGAATTTGCTCCATAGAATAAATACGACTCCTGGCATATTTTATTTCTGATAAAACTGGATTATTTGCATAGTCAAAGGAACCCACTTAAGCTTCGTTGGTTAGTTCATTGGTGCTTTCTCCTCCTTCAGCTAGTTTTTGTTTCAATTTCTCTTGAGTTATTTCTTCTTTGCGGTTCTCATAGTCGTAAATTAAGAATGGCTTAAGATAAACATCATCAAGTTGACGCAAGGAAAAACCTTATTTTTTATCTTTTTTTTCTAGTCTTTTCCTCTCCTTCTCGATTTTCTTTTCTTTCTCTTTTTCCTTCAAAAAGAGTTCCTTCATCTTCACTTTTTCAGAGAGAGACATCTTTTTGGTAAAGTACTTCACATAGACTGGCATCAACGCCCCAAGTCCCACAGTTGTAAAGAATACAATAAATAAAATTGTGCTGATGACGACAGGATTCAGTTTATCTTCGACTGTCTAAATCAACGCAAATGCCACAGCTCCTCTAATAAGTCCTGCGAACCAGATGATACTCATCTCATAACGATTAACCATCCAAGTTTTGCGCTTTAAAACGTAAGCAATTCCTGAAGTGACATAAATACATCCAAGCCTAGCAATACAGGTTATGCCAAAGCTTAGCCCTAGGAAAGAAGCTGAAACTTTACTTGGATTGGTGATATAGCTCCAAGATGTCATTCCAAGGTAAATAAATAGGAAAGACTCAGCAACCTATGAGAGAGTGCTCACAGTAATTCCAGTTGATATTCTACCGTAATCTGACATATTGTACCGCAGGTAATGACTCATGATAATACCACTAGTAAGCAATGCAATTACACTGGAAACATCACAAATTTAAGCCAGACAATACGTGCCATACCCTATTAGTAGTAAATATATATTCTCCTTGATCGGATCTGATACTAAAAACCTAAACTACTTGCTCAAGAAAGTAGCAAGCAAGGCTGTTCCTACTCCGATGAGAACTGAAAGCACACAATTCTTAAAGAAATTGCCAAACAACTCAAGGATAACTGTCCCTGTGAGGATCGTTTCTCCTGTTGAGCTGACAATTGAGTCGACTGACTATTTTTAGAAAATCAAACAAATTTGTTTTTACCAGATTAAATTAAAGTAAAGTTGATTTCAATTCAATCATCCATTTCAAAAATTCAATAAAAAGAAATAATAAGCTGGTTATTTGTGCGAAATATGCTTACATCGAAGAGAATAATAGCTACTGCATCGTTGAGGAGACCTTCACCGAAGACAATACTGAATAATTTAGGATATGTTGCACTGTTTATCAGAGTTAAAGCAGCAATCGCATCAGAAGCACACATTGTAGCGCTGAAGTATAAGATATCTCTAGTTTATAGGTCAACTTACTATCCATCCAGATCTACAATCCAGCCTGCCGATTACGCTCCTTCGGTTATGAAGAGAGTGATAAAAAAATTGACGAGCGTACCGACAACTGCATACAGAGAAATGTAGAAGATATTCGAGAAGAACTTCTTTTTTTTCATGTTGTAGCCAGCTGCAAAGATAATGGGAGGCAGAATTATCTAAAAGAACTCTTCTCCTGAGAAGGAGACATCCTCGTTGAATTCGTACATGATAAACCCTAATAAAAACCCAATGATGATGCCGAATCCTGTTTCATGGAGAAGGTGTATTTTCTTATGCTCAATGAAGGACTGAAATGCGATATACATCATAATCAGTATCACAATGATCAGACTCTAGCCGTAGGTGTCATCAAAAAAGCTCATTTTTTTTTCTTCAGCCAACAAAAAATAATAAATTAGTTTTTTTATCTTTTCTTTTCAAAATATTTAATATACCTTAGCTGTTTAAGTATGAAAAACCCGATTTAATTATTATTTATCTTACTTCAGACTGATTGGATACACCAAATGCATGAAATACTGCTACTTTTCAATTAAAAAAAAAGGCTTAATTTTTCAGATAAAAAACAAATTTCTTCCAAAATCTAAAAATAGACTAAAGCTGGAATGCATATCTCTCTTCTAATACCAAAATACATTTGAATGAAAGTATATTATGTTTGTGATTTATTTATTTATATTAATAATAATAATAAAAGTAAAGGCATAACATCTACTTTATGACGTTTCCAAATGGATTGGATTTCATCAAGCCTAATAGTTATCGATCGATTAAGTAGCATGTTTATTTGCAATATCCCATTTTATCTGAAAATAACTTATGTAAGCTATGATAGCAAATTGGGTTGGTTACTCATTTAAACAGTATCTAAAAATAGGATTTTTCTTAGCAACTTGTCTATTAAACGAAATGAAGAAGTAAAAATAAATTAGAAGAAAAGCGTATAAGATAATTTATCAAAGATTTTACTACAATAAAAATGAATAAAAAATAAGTAAAATCATCTTCAAAAATATTTTGATTTTAAGTTTATTGATGAATTCATGATTCGTATGATAAGAATGTCAGCCACAGGGTTTGTATTGTTTGAAACCAACTTATGCCCCACAGTGAGGGCAAAAGTGCTTTTTGTCTTAGCATTCTGGCATGCAGAAAGGAACTATTCCAAGGACAATACTAAAGCAACATAATAAACAGCACATAGCATAAGTGCCTGAACCAGCTTCTGTTTACATTGAACTCACACTTTCTTTCTAACAGAAACTGCATCTAAACGGTGCTGGATGATCGCAATGATCAAGATTAGTTAACACAAAAGGTGCAACAGCTTACTAGACTCTAATTACCTATCCATCAATAGGTCTCCCTTGGTCATACTAAGCAGGCATACCTTGCTGATAACTTGGAGGTTAATATAACCCAACTGGTTATCCAACAGGAGGGAATGGTGGTTGCTGAGTGTACATCGGCTATCCTGTAGGAGGTTATTGCAAAAATGCAGCTTGCATCATGGGCTATTGCATTTATTGATCATTTCCTGGTGGAGGTGGTCCCATTGGTGGGGCTTGCATTTATGGAGGAGGATTAAAGCCACCTCCATAGTTATTATTATTGATTTATTCTTATTGATATGGTTGCGGCGGGTACTGATTGTTAATATTCACCTAGAAATTAAGATCTTTTACAGGCTCCATTTTTGAGAGACAGAAGAATAGTTTGTGAGTTTATTTGCTTCGGGCGAATTAGTTCTTGATAATAAATACTAAGATTATTGTTTGTTTTTTTCCTCAGAGAATATGAGTCGAAAATATTTATTCTTTATTGTCTCTCTCTCTTTTTTTTCTTCTCACTTTGGAGAAACTAATCACCCGACCAGGAGAATCAATCATTAGGGACTCTTATTCCCAATACTTGGGATATTTTTTTAAGGTTTTTGAATGAAATTAAACAACAAAGATACAGACCATAGACATATATTAATAATTAGTGAAAATAAAATCAAACCAAATAAAAGTACCCTTATTTTTTCTCAAATATTCTCGCGTTGCTATGCAAATTATCTATTTATTATGTCAATTTTCTCTTCGAGATCAACTCTTCTTGTCTTGAATCTGAATATTATAAAAAAAAAGAAAATGAATTTTTTATCATTTCTTAATAGACATTACTCTTATGCTTCTTTGCTCAGTTAAGTGATTTTTTTGATTTTCTTAGCGATTTTCTCTTCTAAGGAGTTTTGAAGCTGGCATTTTTCATTTACGAGACGAGTTTATTCATTCTTCATCATTTTGAGCTTTTCAAAAGGGAAAAATATTTTTTACATAAACAAAACAAATAGAAGAAGGCTAAATAAAAGCATCTAGCCATTATTTAATATGGAAAAGTCTCATGAAACAAGTGTAATAATAGTTAAAATCTCAGCCCATATTCTCATAATTTACTTCTGCTTCGGAGAGCTTAATATTCTATCTAATGAAATTTATCTCATCAAGTAGCATTTTTTCATCTCCATTGATGTTAAGACTCTTCTCAGTCTCATCCATAGCAGCTTCTTTTTAGATATTCTCGATTTTGTTCTTCATTTTAATGATCCTTGCCAGAAAATAAACAAACAAAAGTTGAACCTCATTAGAATACTCATAATTATTTGTCATATGCCTCTAAATCCCTTACTTTTAATCAATATTCATGTTTTTTGTGTAGAATCCTTCATATTAGTCAGCTATTATCTTGTATGCATCGTATTTAGTTTTATAATCTTTCTTCATTTTTTCTATGCAATCCTCGCAAAAGCCCCTGTAAAAATCGATGAATCATGTCAAAGATGAAAAAAAGAGTTCTTTCTCTTGAAAATGAAGAAGAGGCAATAAAAAGAGTAGTATCTTACTTAAATTATGGATTAGGAGCCCCACATTAACAAATGGACTTAAACAGTTATTTGGCTTTGTTAACTTATTCACTAAGTTCCATTGGTGCTGTAGTTCTCTTTGGCTTCGTGGATTCCATTGCTTTCACGTTTGATCTACGCTAGATGTCTTCTAACTCAAGGATAGCATTTTATTATTTAATAATTTCCTTTTTATCATGAAACAATTCTGTTCTTAGTTTCATATTTTCTAATTCTTTATCTTTAATCATTTTTTTAAGAGTAAACACATCGTATTCCTTAGGAATTGACGCTTTAGTTTGATTTACAGATGGTTCTTTAGATGGAACTTGAGTGGATTAAATTTATTAACTTGAAATCGCTGATTTCTCTGCTTTAGGAAATCTTTCTTTCATGCGGACAACAAATTAAAATTTCTTGCCAGAGAAATTAAGAAATGTCAAAGCAAATATGCCAGCTCCAGAGGGTAATTGCAGATTCTATAGTGGACATGGTAAAAAAATCAAATCACATATTTTAGAGATTGCAGTGTCAGCTACATCGATTCCAGAGTGAATCTCAAGTACTAGATTGTCCTAGTTAAGAAATAAAAAGAATAATTACCAAAATTATCAGTGAACAAGTCTGAAAAGTTAAAAGATAATTGATCTATTCTTTTTTTACCCTGAAATCAAATGATTCAAAAGTAATTTCAGCGACCTCGGCAGTTCGCTTCTTTTTTAAACTAATGGTGATATTTTTTTCTTGAGATAATTTCTTCTATTTTTATGCTTCTTTACTTAGGCTACTAAGCTTGATTCCAATGGGCGTATCCACCTCCAATACATCATTCGAAATCATTTTAGCTTCTAGCTCAGAAGGAACACACAAAGATATCATCTACTAAGGGTTGTCTAGAAAATAGCTGAATTTATAATTAAGTTGAAGAATGAAATTAAGATCACTTTGGATCTACTCATCTTTAAACGAGCACTCTAATGTCACATAACTTCCTAATTTAACTTTAACCTTCTCTTGCTCCATTTACGGGTTAACCCCATCAATTCTCGCAATAGGATTAGTTCCATTTACTTAGAATTGTTTTGAATAAATATATTCGGCTTGTTCTTCATCCTCCTCCATGTTTCCAGAATAAACCTTTTTGATTCTGACTGTGAAAAGCAATTCACTTGATTTCAAGAATTCGAACTTTTTGAAATAGTCCAAAGTAAATCGCTTCTACTGAATACTTCCGAAACTCAACGTTTTCTCAAATTTTCTCTAGGATGCCACTTCTTGCACGACTATCATGTAAATGAATTGCTTCAATAGTTTTAACTTGTCCTTGGGTATTTCTGCTTTTTGCTATGGGATAACAAGACCTAAAGAGAACATACCACGTGTACTTTCTTAAGGCTGCATCCCAAAGTTTTCTTCAACAAGAAAGGCAAAATCGAATTTAAAATAGGCTACATTGCTGAATAATTCTAGCTTCTTTCCTTTTCCAAACATCGTTGGATCAGAGTTTCTCTTGTTCTTATCAGGGATTTAAAGCAACGTGATTATTGATCCTTGCTACCCTGTTAGAGCAATATCCTTGATCTATTCTGCACTGAAAGCTAAGATCTTTGTAATTTTCAGTTAAAACAAAAAGTGATAAATCTAGTAAGTAAATGAATAATCTGAATTACCTCATCTCCTGATGAAACAGCTCTAATTTCTAGAACTAGCCACTCTAGATGAGATGACACATAGAAAATCATGGAATTGCATGTTTCTAAGTTTACTGAGATTTACAATACACTTTCGCCTGAAGAGCGAGTGAACATTGTCAATTTTTCACCTTCTCTCTCAACATAACTGCGTTCATTTTCCTTCTCGAGCTTAAACAAGATTTCATTTCTAGAAAATTTCTTCTTTTCTATTCTCTAAACGCTCAACGGAACGCAGAAACAGTAACTTCCGAGCTTAACTATAAATCGAATAAATAAATAAAATTATAAATCATAAAGCAAACGCCTATTATTTTCTGGAAAGATTTAACTTTTATATAAATTAAATATCGAGTACTTTTTAAATCCAGTGAATCCTAAACTGTCGATGAAGGCACTACTTATTCTAGAAAGTCAGCCAGATTCCATATGTCAGCTAGGGAAAGGCGCAATGGCTGCAATTTCTTTTAATTGAGCACATAATTTACTGAGGATTTTCTGATCTCCGAGATGAGCTGATCACTGTCTTCGGAGTAATTTTTGATCTCCTTCACCCAAGAAGAACTGTTCTTGATCAAGTACTTATTGAATCCAAAGAAATCGAAAGTTAACTTTATTGTACCTAAATAATAACAAATAGAATAATTGTTACAAAAAAGCAGCTTAAAGCAACTAACAAATAGAAGATTTAAATCCTATTTTGATTTTGTACCAACAACATCATCGTTTTTCTCATTATTGAGGATGTCTGCTTGATCGGAAGAAAGTTTATTTTTAGCAGTGATTTAGTTAAATTGCTTTTCTATTCTTCCATCGGAGTCTTTGTAAATGTACCCAAGTAATAGCGAATTCTCTGGAATCTTAAAGAGACTCTCTTCATAGTATCCAATCAGATTCGATGATTTTCTTGGGTCTCCTTAGTAGAGTTTGATGGAGATATAATCAAAAGGACAAGCTGTTTTGAAGAAAAAATGATTATTTTTTTGAGAGAATTCAAGATCAGTTGGCTTTTCTTCAGGTTTGTCAGAATGCCGTAAAACGGGTTGATACGTCAAGATATGAGAATAGTTTTTCAGATATAATTTGAAATCTTCATCCAATGGAAAGTTATCTCCAAGAGGCGAGATGATTTCCTTTGATTGCTATTCCTAAACAAAATCAAAACAAAAAAAACAATCATCAGACAGATGGCTAAACAGATTAAAATCAGAATCAATGAATATTCTTCTTCTTGTTGTTCTTTTACAAAGATTCTTAGGAAGAGTTCTTCGGGAATATGTGAATTCTAATTACTCTATGCAGCTTCTTAATTTTTACGATATACAAGATCATGCTGAAAATCCCATATTGAAACTCTGTGATTATTTTATGTGTCAGTAGAAAACGGTGTGATTCTCCAGATTTATTCTAAAAGTTAATTATCCATGGAAAACAATGATATTTCCATGTGTGTCGGCTAGATTGCTTGTGAGAAGATTCTCGTTTCTAGTGCTTTAACACCAACAAAACCAAGGAACTTATTATGAAACTGTGCCTTAGATGGGAATTGTGAAACCGTATAATCCAGAGATAATTCCTTTTGATCAAAGCTGTTCGTTTTATTTTCTACTGTTTTTAATTCTTTCAAGTCAATTAGCTCTTCCTTGCCAAGGGTTACTATGGACTTCAATCTCACATCATTGAAGTTTGAATTTCCATAGCCTTCAAGTTAATATGTCTCGTATAGTTACTCAACTAACTAGAATTTCAAATTCTCCATACCTTCTGTGTAGAATATGCATATGTCTTCTCTTTCCTGATAAGTGAAACAATTAAATAAGCCAAAATAAATGACAATAATTGAATAAATTTGAAGATAAATCAGCTGAAAGAAAGTATTATTTACTGGATCATCTAGATATAAAGAATAAGTTTGCTTGGATAAGGAAATCTCAAGCTTATATCTGCAGTGCCAGCTTGTTGAAGTATTGAGAATCAGTTTCTCTCTTAATTCCTTCCTCCTGTCTTCTACAAACTCATTGTACCCCTTCACTTCCTTGAGACACACTGAAAATACTTTCAGTGTTTATTCATATTTCACAGGAGCTTATTATTTCGAGGAAGGAGTGGCAGCTGAAGTAATTGAACTTTATCTGTTTTTCTGATGTTAAGTTTTGCTTTGCTCTTAAACTATCTTTGGATCCTGAATTTCCTCGCTACTTAGCGATGATAGAATAGCTGCATCGAATGCCAAGGCAAACTAAAAGTATGTTAAAGATGCCCCTCCCACTGCTGATTTGGATTTTTGATCTCTGTATTCAAATTAGCAAATGAATGTTGCAGTGGGCTATTCAGTTGTCAAATGCAAATTTTTTAAAGTTGTCGATCGAGTTAGAACAAACTCTTATTCTTCGTATATTGTAGTGACTCTGAATTCAATAACTTCTTCGATTTAACTGCGCTCAAAGGGTACTTCTATCACTGCACCTATTCCACCTTCAATCCAGATTTTCCCACCTACACGGTAATATATGAGATTCTTTAAGTTCCATTATTGCTTTTATTATACACCATTGATGAATTTACCACCTGCTATTTCCCGCAGATATAATAAGTAGTTCTGTTTGCGATATTCAACGACTTACTTTTGTTACTTTTTGATTTCTTAAGGTTGTTTTTTCATTTTAGTATCAATATTACTACCTTTTGATTGAGAGGCAACACTCTTACTTTCTTCTTCTTCTTCATTATCATCTTTGTTGCTAATATCTAACTTCTTCTTTTCCTTTTTAAAGCTATTATTTCCTTCATCTGCTTCAGCAATACTTTGTTCCTTTTCTTTATCACCTGCAGCCTCCTCGAAATCTTCATTTTCATAGTTCTAGCTATCTTTGTTTGCTTCATCATCAACAACTTCACTTTCATATTCTTTTTGTGATGGTTAGTCTCCAGCATCTTCGTTATTTTCCTGCACACTTTCTTAGATTTCCTCATCCACAGCAGATTCATTTTAGATTGAGGATTTGCTTTGGTTTTTAGATTTAATTGCCATGGTAGGCCAGCTTTCCAAGAGTGTTTAAAGGAATAATAAAACAAGTAGGATATTAGTATTTCTTGTATCAAGTTGCAATCAAATAATGCTTAAAGATTTTATGAATTTTTTCTCTTTTTTTTTGATTCCGTAACCTCCCTAAATCCTTTCAATTTACTTAGAAAAAGAGTAAAAACCATGTGAATTTCAATTTTCGTTTCAGCTTAAAGAATTTTTGAATAAACTAGAAAATTGCTGATTTTAAATTGAATTTCGATAATAAAACGTCCCTATTTTGAAAGAAAAGGAAAATAACAAGTATTTACAAAATATTTACAGTAACATAGACAGCTAATTAAATAGGAAAACAATTTCAAAGAAGTTAAGAATAGTTTTATCATGGAATTTGGAACTCTTCCGAATCAGTTTGAACTTCTGAGTTAAAAGCTGCAGCAGTATGATGATTACCAGAAAAACTTGCACTTTATCTGATGCTTTCATCTTCTTATGAATACCCTTGCTCTTCTTCTTCTCTTAGGAACTAAAATTTCTATTATTATTGTTAAAACAGCTATTCCTATTATTTTTAATAATTTCTTCTGATTTCGAAGAGTTGCTATTGCTCTTCATTGTCGTTTTCATAATTTTACTCCTCACTTTGATGTGAATTCTTAGTAGAACAAGCAAAACTGAATTTATTTGAAGAAGCAATCACTGTTGTTAAATGAGAACTATTGTTGTTTTTAGCAATATTGGTAGCTGGAAAATCTGAATGATTGAATGGCTATCTTTCCTGAACTCTTCTTGATGAAATAAGCTCACCTAACCCTAATTACAAGAGTAATTCTTCCTCCTCACTTTGCACTGAAGCATTTAGCTAAACAGTTTTATTGTGCAGAATGTAAATTGCCTTCTTCTATTATGTAAGAATTCGATTTCTGTAAATACAAAAAGCATTAGATTTTATTAAAAGCCAATAGAAAATTAAATAGGACATATCTTACAAGTTTGCATTTTCTCTTTCAAAGAACCTGAGTTCTTATTCTTTATCTCTGAGATCTCTTGTTGTCTTAGAGGTAGCTTCTTGCACTCTCTTTGTTGTAAAAACAAATGATAATTAGAAATCTAAATATTTGTTTTAAATTTTCTAGAGAAAATAAACAAACGGGCCATAAAAATAGAACATATTTAGTTTATTTACTTCTAACTATCTTTTTTCAGCCTCCTTTCCATTCATTATCTGAGCTGCAAGTT
>Ga0302284_1001062_pt1 | contig 12509 bp, 15 predicted proteins | sample III_Fen_E2_1_FD_198760 | JGI IMG/M metagenome (GOLD analysis project Ga0302284, IMG submission 198760) | Peat permafrost microbial communities from Stordalen Mire near Abisko, Sweden - III_Fen_E2_1 | ecosystem: Environmental > Terrestrial > Soil > Wetlands > Permafrost | place: Sweden: Abisko...
CATATTTTATATTTGTAGCAAATTGTATCTTTTTATTTTTATCAATCAGCTCAACTTTTTCTATATTGATATCTTTACTATGGAGAGTTATTTTATTTGTTTCTTTTAATACTTTTATGTCTATAGTTTCATTACCAGTAAAAACAAAAGATTCTAGGTCTGGTTTTATGACTATGTTGTAGTAGAGGGGAGTAATATCCTTAGATAGTCTTATTTTTTTATTATCTTTAGTCATAAACCTTATTATACCCAATAAACCTTTATTTATAAAGGTATCTATAGAGCTTGACAAGTAGTGTATTAATATGCTATAATATACCTATGAAAAATAACACATACAAAAAAATATTAATATTTGGAGCATTTGCTATTTTATTTCTAGGAGCAAACAATGCTAGTGCATATAATGTATCAAGTAATTGGTCTCCTTATACTACTTACTATGAATATAATGGTTCAGGTGGTGCTAACTCAAACAGTAATACAAATACAAATGGTTACAATCCAATCAATACTCAGCAACCAACAAGTAATGTTGTAAATAATTATTACTACGCAAAACCAGCTACAACATCTACAAACACAACTTCAACTACAAATTCTTCAAATACTGCAACACCTACAAACAATACTCTACAAAGAACAAACCTAAACAGTTCAAATACAGGAAATCAGTTTCCTCAAACAGGTGTAGTAGATAACGGAAGTAACTTAACAGCATTATCATTAAATGGTTCAGGTAGTTTTATGCCAAGTTCAGTATGGCAATGGCTAATCGTTATCGCTCTTATATTAATAATAATAATTATTGCTCGTAGTATGGGAAAGAAACAAGTTCCAGGTGATACTCATTCTGTTCACTCACATTAATTAGAAATATACGATTAAAGATATAAAAACTCTCCCTATATGGGAGAGTTTTTATGTTATAGGAATAATTTTGCTTTTTTAATCATTTTTTGATAAAATAACCCTACCTGTAAATTATAGGTGAAATTCCGTGGTAGCTTTGCAGAGTTGCAAGTTAAACGAATTATGTGAGTTGAAAAGTAAATACATTCCGTGGTAGCTCAGCGGTAGAGCGGTCGCCTGTTAAGCGATTGGTCGTAGGTTCGATCCCTACCCACGGAGCAGAAACAATAAAGCACCCTTCTGGGTGTCTTTTTTGTTTCTGCTCCGTGAGCGAGTGAACTGCTTCACTCGCGTGGTAGGGATCGAAAACCTTGAGTATATTTTCTGAAATTTACTAATTACAGAAAATACGAAAGGTCTACTGTTCTCGTAGAGAAAGATACCCTACCCAAGAATTCCTTGATTTATTTCTTAATAGTTGTACAGTTAATATATTAATTATAAATTGATATATATATGATTGATTTACAAAACCCTTGGATTATAACAATTGTTGGAGGAGTTGTCGTTACTATTATTACAGCTTTTTTTATTAATAAAAATAAAGAAAATGTAAATAAAAACAATCAAAGTAATAACCAATCAAACAATCAAAATACTGTAGTTACAACAAACATTAATTTTGATAAAAAAGAAATTAAAGAATTAAGTAATGTTTCTGGAACAGAAAAAGTTGGATTATTTAAGGACTCCAGCAGAATACTTTTTATTGATGATTTAGATTTAACAAATAAAATTAAAAATATAGAAAGTGCGGGATGGAAGAATGTAATTCAAATAAGAGAAGCTGATAATATTGATCAAAAAGAAATAAGAGAAGCTGATATTATTTTCGTTGATTATAAAGGAATAGGTCCTTCAAAAGAGCAAGGTCTTGCAGTTATTAGGGCTTTAAAAAATAGATATAAAGATAGTAAATGGTTAATTCTTTATTCAGCTCACGAAGTTCCTCTTAACGCTTTTAATATTGGAGCAGATAGTTATCTTGCTAAAAATTCTTCTGTATATGAGCTTGAACAAAAAATTATTGAAGGATTGGAAAAAATAAAGATATGATTTATTTTAAAATAAGTAAAAATAATGAGATAATTATAGCTAATTTAAATGATACTCTTCTAAAGAGTTTTATAGATGATTCTTCTGTGAGAAAAATATCACACTTTTCTAAAGATTGTGATATTGAATTATTTGCTACAGAATATGATTATAAGTTGCTTAGTAATAAACATATTGCTAGTAAAACAATTGAATCTTATTCAAATCTTAATCAAATAATGGAGGGGATAAAAAAAGAATACAATCAAGAATATACTATATTATCTCATAATTTAATAACAAGTCACTCCTTACTTCAAGATGCTCTTGGACAAATAGTTCCAGAAGAAAGTTTATCTAATGCTGAAAATCATATAGATCAGATAAATATTGTTAAAGATATTTTACTAAAAGATAATCAGGGATCAGCAGAATCTATTTTATCTATTTCAAAAAGAGTAGTTGATTTACAGGCACAAATCGAAGGATTTAAAATACTTAGTGGAAATAATAAATTAGATATTGGTAATCATAATATAAAGAAGATTTTGCAAAATATTCTTTATCCTTTTTATGAAGATTTTAATAATAATCATGTTCAAATAAGATGGCATATTGATTATGAATTTGCAGCAATAAAGACAGATTATAAAATTCTAAACGTGGCATTACATCATTTTTTTAATAATGCAGTTAAATATACGATGCCTTATTCATATATTGATATTACTTATGAAAAAGAAACTAGGGTATTGTCTTTTAGTATGATGAGTATAAAAATTGAAAAAGATGAACTAGAAAAAATCTTTGATCTACGATATAGAGGTAAAAATGTTAATATTGTTGAATCTGGAGAAGGGGTTGGTATGTATATGGTAAAAAGAGCGTTAAATCTATTAAGGGCAGATATAAAAGTTGAAGTAGATTATAATATACACAAAGAAGGACTAAGTGGTATTAAATATACTTGTAATAAGTTCTCTATTCAATTTAATTAAAAATTCATTATCTATTTTTATCAAAGTGACCTGTTTGCATTCCGGTCCCACCTTATAAGCATCTCAAAGGTCCTTATAGCATTTGAGAGGTTAAGGTGTCCTCAAACCTTATTGGGAGCCTTCAAAAATTGTACATATTGTAAACTTCCTAAAAAGAGAAGTATTTTTCTGTAACTTGATTTTTTAGAGAAAAATGTTACTATTTTAATGATATTTGTTATTTAAAACCATTTAAATTGTTATGCCTTATGAACAATTCGCAAGAAGATGGGGTCTATACACGGACCCAAGCCTTTAATTTTTTAAAAGGATTATTAGGTGTTAAAAAGAACATTCTAATAAGTAAACGATTTTTTTCATTGTTTTTCATTGGAATAGAAGAGGGAATGTACTCAATAAAGAGTACAGAAGATACTATAAAAAGTATCTTTACAAAAGAAGGAATTGCTGAGTTAAATAAAATTTATTTTCAAAAAATTCAAGCAAAGGAAACAAAAGAAGCAAATGAAATCCGTGAACAAGTAATACTCGTTGTTCAGAAAGATTTAATTGCATAAATATTTTTAATAATTAGCAAAACCCTATTATGTATTATTACATGATAGGGTTTTATTGTTTCCAGCCGAATATCATATTAAATACGGAGTAAAATTTTAAGCTTTATTTTATAATAGTTATTTTTAAAGACCTTAAATTAAATTTAAACTCTGTTATAATATAAGATATGAAAGTTGCTATTATTGGAGCTTCTGGTTTTATAGGAAAAAATTTAACGAAGAATATTTTAACAAATACTACATATGATGTGGTAGCTATTGCGTCTCATGTTGATTGTATTGAAGTTCCAGAAAAATTTATTAATAGAGTAACTTTGTGTGTAGGGGATGTTCTTAATGAAGAAGATGTAGAAAAAATGTTAGATAAAGTTGATGTGGTTGTATATCTTGTTCATATGATGGCTAGTAAGAATAGAGATTATGCTGACCTAGAAAGCAAAGCAGCAGAAATAGTAGGTAGAGTAGCAAAATTAAAAAATATTAAAAGATTTATATATTTAAGTGGATTAGGTAATAGTAAAAAAAATCTTTCTAAACATCTTGCAAGTAGACATCACACTGGTGATATCTTTCGTAAATATATAAAAAATGTTGTAGAATTTCGTGCTTCTATGATTATTGGTCCCGGAAGTATATCTTTTGAGATTGTGCGGGATCTTGTCTATAAATTGCCAGTTGTACCTTTGCCACATTCTATTATGACAAAAACACAACCAATAGGACTGAAAGATGTTTTAAATTATTTGAATTTGGCAATCGAAAAAGAAATAAATGGGCATGAAATTATTGAAATAGGTGGGCCAGAACAAATGACATATCTGGATTTTTTGAAGTTATATTCAAAATGGTTAGGAAAGAAAAATATTTTTTTATGTTTAAGAATAATGCCTACTTGGGGAGCGTGGTGGTGGCTTTATTTATTTACATCAAAAAATAATGCTCGTGTTGGTAGTGCTATGGTTCCTAGTTTTCATAATGAAATGATTGTAAGCAATAGACGAGCTAGAGTTCTTTTCCCTGAAATATCACCAAGTCCAGTTGAAGAAAGTTTTTTTAGTTAAAATAAAAGAGGAATTTGTTCTCATTATGGAAGGGTGATTGGATGGTCATAATAATTTTTTTTATATGATAAAATAATTTTATGGATAATAAAAATATAATTATAAAAGTTAGAGGAATTATAATCTATGATAATAAATTACTTATAGTAAAACATAAGCAATCTAGTTTTATGGCTTTACCTGGTGGACACTTAGAATACAGAGAAGATGTCCTTACTTGTTTAAAAAGAGAACTTGTTGAAGAATTAGGAGTTGAACCAGAAATAGGAAAGTTGTTATATATAAGTACTTTTATGGATAGTAAAAAAGATGAATATGTAGAATTTTTCTTTGAGGTTAAAAATGGAGGAAGTTATTTAAATATTGATGGATTAGAGAGGACTCATGCTCATGAATTAGCTGAAATAATATGGATATCTCCATCTGATAATATAGAAATGCTACCAAAACAATTTGATAAGGATTTTAAGAATAATAAGATTTTTACTGGAGAAGTTAAGTTTATTAATGAATTATAATAACCACAAAAATACCCTTGATTAAACTCAAGGGTATTTTTATATATCATTGATAATATTTACTAAAAGTAGTAAGGTAAAGAAAAATAGTACTAATTTAAAACTGAATGTTATGAATAAGAGACAAAAGAAAATAGAAGTAACAATAGGGAAACTTCTATCGTCAGAAGATCACGATTTTGTTGTAAGAACATTTCTCGAAAAACTTAAATGGCCAATAGATGTAAAAACTGACATTGAATATTTTGTTAACGAGGATGATTCTGATGGAGCCAGAAGGGGAATTGGTGTACATTTTTTAAGTAATGGTGATGGTGTTATCAACCTTACAGAATGTATAATTGAATCTCATTTCTCTCAGTCTGATATTTTTTCTACTCATCCACATGTTTATCGATTTCGTAATTGGTTTGGTGGAGGTAGAAGCTTATATGTTCATAAGGCTTTATTGGTCCTAGCACATGCTGTTATGATTGATAAAGACGAAGAAGTTATCGTAGAACCTAACTCTAAAAGTTTAGAAAATGAAAAAGATGGAGGTTAATTTCATTGTTGATTTTATGCCTATAGCAAGAGCTATGGTAAGGAAATCAGATGGTAAAATTCGTTTGGCTTACAAAGAAAAAAATCAGTCGAATTTTAAAGACAAAGAAGTTGGACATTTCTTGAAATTTAATGGAGAAAGGATTGGGAAAGATATAGAGTTCTATAATGCAATGTCTATAAAATATACGACAGGACATGCACTACCAGATTTCTTTTTGATTCTTTTAAAAATTAAATATGATTGTCCTTCGAGTTATTCTATCGGAGTAGAAAAGATTAAAAAGATAGGCAATAGTCTATTTAAGGATCAACTGTTAGAAAATTGGAATAATCTATTAATGTAAAACCCATCAATAATTTGATGGGTTTTCTATTGGCCTAATATCTTTTTAAAAAGGTATTAAACTGTATTGTGTAAATAGGGTATTGACACAATCAGATAAATTTGGTAGATTACTTCTGAATCTTGCTATTTAATAATTGTGTTTTTAAGTTTGTCAGTAGTTTTGCTGTAAAACTCATATAATATAAAGGATTTATTCAGTGGTATTTATTTACTTTTTTGCACTTTGTTCGGGTTATTGTGTATTTCATTCAATGTATGGAATATAGAATAATCTGAGCAATGTTGCGCAGATGTAAATTAATTAAAAATGAAAAAATTTTTTGGTATTTTGGCAATTGCGATTGCTATGTGTTTTGTACAGAGTGTGAATGCTCAAAAGAGTGCAACGTTTAATTTAAAAATGACTGTCGATAAATATATCGAAGTTATGTGCTCTCCTGTTACATGGGATTTTGGTACAACTACTCATCAAGTTGCTTATGGTGGACCGATTGAAAGTTTGTATGGTGAACAAGGTGAATGGAATTTAGCTTATGCTAACTGTCCTTTCTCTATTACTATTTCCGGAAATAACGGGGCAGATCAAAAAGTTCCTCGTTTTGCAAGACAAGAAACTGGTGCTCATGGTGGAGCCTGGGATATCTTGCCAACACTTTATGCGATTAATTTTACTACCAATGGTGTACGCGATTTGTTTTTTGGAACTTGGTTGCAGGGTGCTAATCAATTCCCGTATACGAAAAGCTATTCTGAAGCTCCTCACAATGGACAGGTGAAAATGGATATGAAGGCCTATATCAATAGCACTATTGCTAGCGAAGGTGTTCCTGTTCGTAAAACCTTAATTGATCCAAATTTCAAAAACATCGACTCGGCTGATGCAGGTGAATATACTTGCTCTATGACTGTTACTGTAGCAGCTATATAAAACCGGTTTGTAATTGAATTGTTTTTTAATTTTGCAAAGGCATCTCAAGTGATTGAGATGCCTTTTAATTTTATCTACATATTGACAATATGGGTTTAGTTTGTTAGTGTGTATCACAAAAGTACATTTATAGGTTTTTGTCTTTGTGTCCTTGTTTGGATTATTGTGTATTTCATATAAATTATGGAGTTTACAATAATCTGAGCAATGTTGCGCAGAGGTAAATAAATAAAAGATGAAAAAATTTTTTGGTATTTTGGCAATTGCGATTGCTATGTGTTTTGTACAGAGTGTGAATGCTCAAAAAAGTGCGAGTTTTAATTTGAAAATGCATGTCGACAAATACATCGAAGTGATGTGTTCACCTGTTAATTTTGATTTTGGAACTACGAATCACAACAATCTTGGAAAGGCTGAAGAGCTTTGTGGTAACACTGGAAGCTGGAATCTTGCTTATGCAAACTGCCCGTTTTCTGTAACTATCTCCGGTGATAATGGCGCTCATCAAGGTGTACCAAGATTCGCTCGACAAGAAACTGGTACTCATGGTGGAGCCTGGGATATCTTGAATACCGTTTATGATATTGATTTCACAACTAATAGTGAAACAACTTCATTTGCTGGACTTTTAGGTATTGTTCCTTTCATTGGTGCTAGTGAATTTCCAAAAACAAAAAATTATGCAGAAGCTCCTCACAATGGACAAGTCCATATGAGTATGAAAGCTTTTGTTAACACTTATGCTAATTCTTTACTTGATCACGGTATTCCAGTAAGAAGAACTCTTATTGATCCTAACTTTAAAAATGTAGATTCTGCTGATGCTGGTGAGTACACTTGTACTATGACTGTCACATTGGCCACAATTTAGATTTGTAAGGCAAATTAGTTAAGTAATTTATAAAGACACTTCAATTCGTTGAAGTGTCTTTTTTCTTTGTATTATATTGACAAAATCTGCAATTTGTGATATAGTCACCTCAAATTTATAGCTATTTGATATTTAAATAAATTAGACGAAATGAAGAAAAGAATGAAACTATTACTTTTTTTAGTTCTATTAACACCAGTTATTTGTTGCTCTCAGGATATTGTATTATCAAATATAAATATTCCGGGTAAGGCAGGTATCGGTGTTATAAATGGAGCTGTATTAGGTGAAAATTTACTTGGTCCTAGAAAAATAATATTTATTTGGGAACAAGGTGATTTACAAAAAATACAGAATGAAAAGAAATCATCCAGATCAAAAGTCGAGACTTCTCATATCGAGAAAATCCCTACATTGTATTCCGGAAGAATTTTTTCTCCAGGAATAATCGAGCCATTTGTCTTTAAAGACAAAAACCAAGAAGAACTTTCTGTAATTGAAGCTAAAGTTTTTCCAATAAGATTGGAGGAACCTTATACTTTATTTATAGAATTAACAGTTCAAGCTTTTTCAGAGCCAGTTAAATCGAATAAATCGATAGATGCTGGTGATTACACTGCTAAAATATCCATTAATTTAATTGAATTTTAAAACAAAAAAACTTCCAGAAAATGAAAAGAAAAATGTTAATTTGTTTAATGCTAATTCTCACAGTAGTATCAGCATTTGCCGTAAAAGTATCTCCAGTAAGGTTTGATATGTCGGTTTCTCGTGGCTCAAGTAAAGAATTTACTTTGAATGTTTTAGGTAGTAAGGGTTTAAGTAACCAAGATTTGGTAATTTATGCTTCGGATCTTTCTATGGACCATCGTGGTGCCTTATCTTTTGATTTAACTAAAAGTCGCAACTCGGCTGTAAAATTTATCAAAATTGAAAAAGGTAAGATCTCTATTCTCGAAGAACAATCCAAAGAAATCAAATTTAAAGTTTCTGTCCCATCCAATGTTGCTCCTGGTGAGTATTACGCTGTGATTATGGTGGAACCTGAAAAATTTGTGGATGTTAAGAATAAAAAAGAACCAGTAACACTCAAATTAAAAACTCGAGTAGCGGTTGTTGTTGTTCTTGATATTCCCGGAAGAGTTTATGAAAAGAAGGGTGAAATTTTAGACTTGAATGCTTTTCCAGCAGAAAAGTCTGTAAAAATTACATCATCTTTTAAAAACACTGGTAATATACATTTAGATGTTACTGCTAGTTCTATCATCAGAAGTGCTGATGGTAAAATAAACTTTGGTAAATTTGAAATGAGAGCTTTAAGTAGTTCAAAAGCTGAAGCTTTTATCTTTCCTGACGCAATTCGTGATTTTGAAGGTGTGTTAAATAGACAGTTGCCTGAGGGTGATTATCTTGCTGATGTATCCTATAATTACGGTTACGATTTTAAGAAAGCCAATAAAACCATTAAATTTTCTATTAAAAGAAAAGGCACAATCAACGAAAAGAGTGCTGAGTTTATTGGTTTAGAAAGCAAAGAGCTTAAACTATCTATTCCTGTTGGTGCAACAAGAACTCAAACAATAAAAGTTACTAATACAGACTATCGTCCTATTAGTATGGCTGTTGAATCTAATGATTGGATTCAAATTAAGCCAGCAACTTTTACTTTGAAACCAGGTGAAGTAAAAAATATTCAAGCTGTTATAAAAGTTTCTGAATATAAAGAAGCAATTAAAAAAGCGAGTATTATTTTTAGACCTGACAGAGGAAAGGCTTCGACAATATCAGTTGATATTTACAAACCTGGAACTCCAAATCTCAAAGAGTTATTGAAACCATCTGTCCAACCAGAAACTAATACAGAGGATAAATCTGTTACAGAGGAGGCTGGAAAAAACTTGGAAAAACAGAAGCCGGTGGTTAACGATCAATCCAAAGTGGATAAAGATAATCAACCGGCTAAAAGTGATTCAAGTATAAGTGATTCAGTTGTTTTAAAAAATAAAGCAATTGATAAGGGAAATGTTAAGAAAGATTCAACTAAAAAAATAGGATATCTTGAAACAATATCAAAGTTTATAAATAGCGACAATGCTAAATACATTGAAGCTGGAATGATTTTTGTTTCAGTTGTATTTTTTGTGGTTTTATTTTTTTATTCAAAAAAGAAAAAAGGTGGCGATGATGCCAAAAACTAAAAAATTAGGAAAATGAAAGTAAGAATTTTTGTTATTGTTATTATTGCTATTGTTTTAAATAGCTGTGCTTCAACTAAGGTAGTAAAAGCTTTGATACCTCTTGAAAACAAACCAACTTTAACCAAGGACCAGATTAAGTCTTTGGAAGAAAGTGAAACTAAGGGTGCAGAAGACACCTATCAAGCATTGATTGATGACGAAAACAAACAGTTAGCTACTCAGCCAATTGTTTCAAATGTATTCGTTGAAACCGATGTTAGAGCCGCACTCACCGATATTGCTACACAATCCGGAGTTAATATAATTCCAGATTTAACAGTAGAAGGTAGTGTTTCGGTTACTTTAGATAAGGTTCATCTTGAAACCGCTCTTAAAATGTTGTTGTATCCAGGTGGCTACAAATTCAAGTATGTTAAGGAAGGCAATTACTATATTGTTGGACGGACATTACCTGAAAATTCTAGCTTTGATGCACTGACTATTACCAAAGTAATCAAAACAAATCGAAATGCTGAAAAAGTCGTTAGTCAAATATCTGAGCATTACAAGCCTTATATTCAAAGTAGTAAAGATGGAAATCTAATTACTTTGAATGGTCCAGCTGATATTGTTTCTCGTGTTGAACGAGATATAAAATTAGTTGATGTTTCAAGAAGACAAATCGAAATCAGTGCCAAGTTTGTAATGGTGCAATGGGAGAAAGGTTACAATTTAGGTATGAATTGGGGCGATATTAGCCTTGATGCTACCGGGTTAGCTAATCTTGTAAAAGGTGCTGCTGCTGGTTTCAGTTCAGATTTAAGTTCTGGAATATCAAACTTTTTAGCAACCTCTGGTTATAAAGCCAATGTAAATGTTATGGCTGAACCAAGAATTGTAATAGAAGACGGTTCTGATGGGGAATTAAAAATCACAGAAGAGCATATGTTCATGATTCTTTCTGGTGGTGGTGCTGCTTATAACTATTTCACTACCAAAGAAGTATCAGTAGGTATCGTTATGAAAGTTACTCCAGTGGTAGCTCGTGATGGTATGATTCGATTACAATTGCAACCAGAAATCTCTGATATTATTGGAGAGACTGAATTCAAAAGTGGTGGATCAACACAAAAGCTACCTATTATCTCTCGTAGATCAACAACAACTACTGTTAAAGTAGAAAATGATCAAACGATTGCTATCGGTGGACTTGTTATGAAAAGTAAAAAAACAACTGACTCTGGACTTCCATTTTTATACCGTGTTCCATTATTGGGTAAACTAATATTTGGTGGTAAAAAAAGTGAAGAAAAAGATACTGAATTAGTTATTTTTATTACTTCGAAAATTATCGGTTAATTTATTTAAACAAAAAAGACAAAAGGTTGTACTTCGGTACAACCTTTTTTTATTGAGTATTATTTATAATAAAAAATATCCTACAGTATTTATTTACTGCAGGATATTTTATTAATTTAGTTTAATGAAGAAGTATTTCTATACTCAATATCAGGAAGACTTGATTCTTCTATCTCTTTTAATAAGTCTTTTTTCTCAAGTTCACTTATTTCATTTTTAGAAAAAACTGATTGAACAATTCCTAATGCTTGTTTTTTGAAAATGATTTCTTCAGAAACTTTTCCACTGAAGAGAAGATGACCATGACGACCACAATGTTTGCATATGTGTAATTCAGTTCTTTTTTCTTCACTTTCTTTGCTTAGGCCTTGAATCTGAATTCTTTCACGTATTTCTATCATAGATTTCGACATTATTAAATTATAATTTAATATATCGAGTTCATTTTCTTCTGCCTCAATCCATAGTGTCATATCTGATTCTACAATCTCATGGATTAAGAAAAGAGCATTTGATACACTGATAGTATTTTCTTCTAACATTTCTTCTATTAGTATAATACCTTCTAATTGAGAATAAAAAGGATTAATACAATCTTCAGTTATTACATTTTCAAAATATCCTTCTTGTAAGGATTCATTAAATTTAAAAAGATACTTTTTCATAACTTTAATTTTTTAAATTAGACGTTTATTTCAGATTACTTTTAATGAAGGTATTTGTCAAGTATGATTAATCGTTGTGTAATATTATCATATAAAATGTTATTTGTATGATATAATTTAATAATGAATTTTGAACAACCTAAAAATAATAATATACAAGAAGATAAACAGGGGATAGATATTAATAAAGAAAAATATTTTGATTTAATTAATGATTTTGGTATGTTTATCACTCTTAATGCTTCTAAGTTAGAGCAACAAGTTTTACCTGGTAAAGAAAATGATTTACTAGAGCTAAGAACAGCCCTAAGGAAGCCTATTATAAATGGTCTTAATTATTCTGATTTTATATCTCAGTATTCTAGTAAGTTAACTGATCCTGTTGTAAGCAAGACTATGATTTCTCAAATATATAATTTTTTACAATATATAGAACCAAGGCTTGTAGTGTTTAAGGCAGACAGTTTTTGGGTTAAAAGATTTCAAGATATTAAACAAAAATATATAGATATAGTCTCTATTTCTTAATATAGTTA
>Ga0302284_1001064_pt1 | contig 12491 bp, 10 predicted proteins | sample III_Fen_E2_1_FD_198760 | JGI IMG/M metagenome (GOLD analysis project Ga0302284, IMG submission 198760) | Peat permafrost microbial communities from Stordalen Mire near Abisko, Sweden - III_Fen_E2_1 | ecosystem: Environmental > Terrestrial > Soil > Wetlands > Permafrost | place: Sweden: Abisko...
CTGTCGAAACCAGGGGAATGAAAGTCGAATCAGATATTGAAGACAATATTTATATTACTTGCAACCGCTCATTAATTACATCGGTTTTCCAGAACCTGCTTGAAAATTCCGTCAATTATTCAGGCAACAATAGTATTGTAACGATTAAGCTTTACAATAAGGATGATAAATACTATCATTTCTCATTTTCTGATAATGGGGTTGGGATTCCTGAAGAACATCTTGGGCGTGTCTTTGAACGATTTTACAGGATCGATTCCGGCAGATCTAGAAAGAGCGGAGGGACAGGACTTGGCCTGGCAATAGTTAAGAATGCTATACTGTTACATAAAGGAGATATCCAGGTAAGAAGCAAAGCAGGCGGGGGAATCGAATTTCTTTTCTCACTTCCAAAATAGATAAAGGATAAGGTTTTATCAACCAAACCGTCCTGAAATATAATCTTCAGTCTGCCTCTTGGCAGGATTGGAAAAAATTATTTCTGTTTTATTCATCTCAATGAGATCGCCAAGATAAAACAATGCTGTCAGATCGCTTGTCCTCGCTGCCTGCTGCATATTATGAGTGACAATAATAATTGTATATTCTTTTTTTAGTTCGTGAATTAATTCTTCAATTTTTGCTGTCGATATTGGGTCAAGTGCGCTGGCCGGTTCATCCATCAGGAGTATCTCAGGATTAACGGCAAGAGACCTGGCAATACATATTCGCTGTTGCTGTCCCCCGGAGAGACTTAAAGCTGAATTGAACAATCTATCCTTTACTTCATCCCATATAGCTGCCTGCTTTAATGAACGTTCAACTATTTCATCAAGAATACTTTTATTACTTATTCCATTAATTCTGGGTCCAAAAGCAATATTGTCATATACCGATTTTGCAAAAGGATTTGATTTCTGAAAAATCATACCAACTTTCTTCCGCAGGTTTACAACATCAATATTTTTGTCATATATGTTCGTATTGTCGATTAGAACCTCCCCTTCAATTGAAACATTATCTATCAGATCATTCATCCGGTTAAGAGTTCTTAGGAAGGTCGACTTACCACATCCTGATGGTCCGATAAAAGCAGTAACCATCTTCTCGGGAATGTCCATCGAAATCTTTTTTAAAGCAAGATTGGATCCGTACCTTAGTGATAAATCTTTGACTTTTACTTTAATATCGTTCATGAAGAATTAATTATTTTGCTCTTTTTCTTATTCTGTATCTTAAAACAACTGCAACAGCATTCAGTGAGAAGGTTAGAAGTAACAACACAAGTGTAGTTGCAAACTGAATAGGCTGAGTTGCGTCGACATTTGAAGATTGAGTTGACATTATATAAATGTGATACCCGAGCGACATAAACTGGTCGCTTAATGAATGCGGAAGATGCGAACTGAAATAGACAGCTCCGGTAAATAGAATTGGTGCAACTTCCCCAGCACCACGGCTTACGGCAAGGATTGTACCTGTTAATATCCCTGAAAGCGATCCTGGCAGCACCACTTTTCTTATAGTCTGCCATTTTGTTGCGCCAAGAGCAAGGCTTGCTTCGCGCATATCACGTGGGATTGTACGGATTGCCTCCTCAACAGAAACAATAACAACAGGCAGAGTAAGCAAGGCCATTGTTAAGCTTGCCCAGAGTATATTTGGTTGCGCCCATCTAAGTTCTCCTCCGCTTAAAAGACTATCTAAATTCTTACCCACAAAACCAATAAAGAATCCTAAACCAAACAAACCGAAAATTATCGAAGGAACAACTGCAAGTGTTTTCACTGCAAACCGGATAGTCTTGGCAATAACAGATTTTTCGTTAGCATATTCTGCAAGATAAATTGCGGTTATGACGCCAAAAGGGACTGCTGCAACAGCCATAATTATTGTCATAATAGCTGTTCCAACAATTGCGGGAAAAATACCTCCTTTTGTCATTCCTTCCCTTGGGAATTCCGATAAGAATGCCCAGTTCAGATTTGGCCATCCTCCAATAATCGTAATTACCAATATTGATACTATAATGAATATAATCATAAGGACACATATTCCGGTTATGCCTTCTACTATAGTATCTTTAATATTCCTGTTCATCTATACCTGTTTCAACTTTTCACCATTTTTTACCCACAACCCCCCAAAGGGGCAATAGCAGGTTATTTTCTTGATTGATATTTTCTGACAACTACATTCTTAAAATAGAATTCCGCCAATGCATTAAGAGCAAAAGTGAATATAAAAAGTAATGAACCGATCAGGAAGAGTACATTATAATGAGTATCTCCAAAAACTACTTCCGCCATTTCCGCGCCTATAGTAGCAGACAGAGTTCTTACAGAGTCGAAGGGATTCATTGAAATCATGGCAGCATTTCCTGTAGCCATAAGAGCGATCATAGTTTCTCCAAAAATTCTGCCCAAACCCAATACAACTGCAGCAAAAATTCCTGGTACTGCAGCCGGCAGAATTACATAGAATGCTGTCTGTCTTCTGCTCGCACCCAATCCCAGACTAGCCTCTATATAGGTCTTTGGTATAGCAGTCAATGCATCCTCGGTAAGAGTATAAATAATAGGAATAGCAGCCAGACCCATAGCGATTCCTCCCACAAAAGCATTTAGCCTGCTTGCATATCCGAATATATTCTGCAAAACTGTAGCCATAACCATTAATGCAAAAAAACCGATAACAACTGAGGGAAACCCTGCAAGCAGTTCGATAACTGGCTTTATAACTTCCCTGATTCTGGGCTTGGCAAACATCGCCGTGTAAATTGCTGCAAGAATTGATATAGGTGCAGCAAATAGAAGAGCTATAAGCGTTACTTTTAGAGTTCCGAGAAATAAAGGCCATAATCCGAAACGGGGATTGTCTGATACCGGCATCCATGTATTTGAAAGAAGTGTAGCAGATGGTTTATCTGTAGCAATCTGTTTCTTATTAGAATTATCAACCTGATTATCAGCGGATTTATCGACTGCATTCACAGTCCCTTCAGAACCGTAACTCTCCTGAACAAGCGTTTCAGTAGAGACTGCTGTCTTTTTATCCATACGGAAAATTGGGAAAGCTTCACGAAAAACAAATATAAAGATCAGAATAACCACAGCAATGGAAAGAAAAGCTACAGCTTTTATTACTTTTTCTGCAAGCCAGTCCGAAAAACGAAACTTCTTTTTATTAAATGTTACCATAAGCCAATCTTTACCTTCTTTTTCGACCTTGTTTCTTTACCACAGAGTGTCACTGAGTCCATATAGTATGATTATCTGCAAGTTACACCTACGCTAATCTCCCAGTCTGCCACTCTCCCGTTCTTTCTTTTCTTTTGTCTTATAAAATGCCAAACTTGTCAGTGTTTTTTTCTGACAAGTCTGACCTTTACCCAAAACTTCAACCTTCTAAAACGACTATTTTACCGGGAAATAACCTATTTCTGTAACTACTCTTTGTCCTTCAGTGCCTAAAATCCAATCTATATATTTTTTTGTTTCACCTGTTGGTCTGTTCCTTAAGTACATATAAAGGTACCTTGTAATAGGGTACTCATTTTTAGCGATGCTTTCAGGAGTTGGCGAATAACCTGCAGCATTTGCATCTTTCTTAACTTTTGCATATTTAACGCCAACTGCATAAGCTGCTCCGCCATAACCAATGCCGTTGACGTCTTTCTTTACAGCATTAACAACTGCAGCTGTACCGGGAAGGGTCTGAACGCTTGCAGCGTAATCGCCCTTGACTACCTCGTCATGAAAATATACATACGTTCCTGAACTATTCTCACGGCCATAAACTGTGATAGCCACATCATTCCCTCCTAATTCCTTCCAGTTTTTGATATTGCCCTGATAAATATCGCTCAACTGTTTAAGTGTAAGCTCCTGTACTTTATTTGCTTCATTCAGGTAAATTGTAACTCCGTCCTTAGCACATGGAATTTCAACACCCAGAGTATTATATCTTGATTTAAGTTTTTCAATTTCGGTTTGTTTCATCGGACGACTTGCATTACAAATATCAGTTGTTCCGTTGATAAGAGCGGTTATACCGACACCTGAGCCGCCACCGGTCACCTGAATAGTTGACTGAGGATTGCTTTTCATGTAAAGTTCTGCCCATCTTTGAGCAAGGATAACCATCGTATCTGAACCTTTCACAGTGATTTTTGCCTGTGAAAAAGCTGTTACTGAAACCATAAAGGCCAGGATCAGCATTATCGGGAGGATTTTTTTGTTTTTCATTTTATTGTTTTTATTAAAATTGACTTAAAACTTTTGTCTTTTTACTTTTATCTTTTGTCTTATATTCTCTAGAATTTTGCCTGAACCCGTATAGTAAACAAATTGTCTTTGTAGTCTGACAGATTTGTAGCATTGGTTTCATTCTTTGGCATCGTGTATTGAGCAGTGAGTCGGATGTTATCATTCAGATAATATTGCCATGCAAATGACCAGGTCTTGTAATATAGGGCGCCATTAGCTGCATCGCCACTTAATTTGGTATTGGGGTCATAATAATCATATCTTACCACAGCCTGATTCTTTGCTCCGACGTTTTTTACAAGTGTAATATAGTATCCTGCAAAATTATTATATAAATTCGGACTTGCTTTTTTCTGTGCCATCGTTGATGTCGACGCTACTGCACTGGCAATGGAATTAAGACCGGCAACATATTCACCTTTGATCGACATCCCGCCAAGAACATCAGCATAGATCCTGATTTCACCACCGGTCCAATGCTTGTCAAGATAGCGCCATACGTTATTAAGACTGTCAACAGTCCCATTGCTGTTCTTTACATATTGATTGGTTTTTGCAAGGTTGTTACCAAAATAGTGATTTGCTCCAAAATCGATTCCTACACCTGCGGACGGAAGTTTTACAGAATAAACAAAGCGTGCCATTACATCTTTATTTGATTGAACAGCTTTTGCCTGTGTGCCTGTGAAGTCTCCGTTCATAACCATTACCTGAAATAGAATTGGGACCTTGATTCCATTATATTCTAGTTTTGCACCAACCTCTCTTTCACCAGGATAAATTGTTGTAGTAACTCTTGCACGCTCAAGTAATTCCCTTGAACTTGATGAGTATTCTACATCATAATTTGGTCTGTTCATTTGACCAACCCATAGAGTCACGTTTTTTAATTTTGGCAGATTCACTACAGTATAAGCATCTTTAAGTGCCAGGTTACCTGTACTGAAATCGGGCTGTAAAACAAATTTAACTCCATCAAGGGCTTCGTATGTAAACTTTATCCTGGCTCTTCTGATAAAAAATGTATTGTTATATCCGTTGGTCTTTTCAAGATCAGCACCATAACTTTCCCATTGAGCCTGGATATATCCTGAAACTTTTATTTTATTCAGTTTACTGAGGTCTGCTTCATTAACAAGTACCCTGTCATCAAGAGCATTAAGTTTACCTTCATGCTTTTCTAATACTTCCTTCAGGGAATCGATCTGCTGTGTTTGGGAGTAACCGTAAATTGAGATCACCGTGAAAAGTCCAATTGTTAAAAGTTTCTTCATATTAATTCAGTTAAGTTTTATTGAGTTTTCCATGGTACAAAAGTGATATATCAATATTACACCGTGATTGCAAATAGATTAAGTAATTGTTACAAAAGAATTGAATATGATATTGGCCTACAGACCAAGAATTTAGAAAACTTGAATTAGTGAAACTCAAGTAAGGAACTTTAGTACTTATTAGAATCACAATTAGTATCTGGCGACAATGGATTGATGGTGACAGAAACGATTTAATAACCGTAACTTATCATCCTTGATACCTTCACTATATTAGGGCAATATACCATTTGAATATATTCCCGAGGTGTGAAAATATTCAAGGCAAATTTGTGAGGTAAGGAACCATGATTGGTCAATCAATTTTCACGGCATAACCTACGCTCACGACGAGAGCTCCGGAATTGTTTTTACCGTTAACAGGATTTTTCTGAATATTCAGAAAACCATAGTATCCCTTGATATCCAGGAAGAGGTTTCCGTTGCCAAGGTTCTGACCGACGCCTAACCCGCCGTTTATTCCAAAATTAAATTTTTTGATATCAGAAGTAATATTTGTATTGGCGTCAAAACTTTGAGCAGGAAGAGGGATATACTGATCAGGATTCTGAGGATTTGGAATCATTAACACTGTTCCGTTTTTATCTGTAAATATTGAACTTGTTCCCGACGTTTTGTTACGGGCATTCAGCAGATAGCCGGCATATGGTCCTGCATCTATATAGAATCTTTGAGAATGGGTTTGCAAAAACACATATTTAGCAATGACCGGGACTTCAATATAATTCAGAATAGCATCACTTTTAAAATTAGCATAAAAGGGCACCCCTGTTGGCAAACCCGGCACTGCTCCGTCATATAGTGGTTGAATTCCATTTTTTCGGCCACCCTGGCTGGCGTAGTTTACCTCAATCTGCAATGCGAACTTTTTAGTTAGTTCATCGGATGCCAGAACTCCAAAATTAAATGCAGACCGGCTTTTCCAACCCTTACTTATTTCGTTGTTACCACCACTCAGTTCAGGTAAGCTCCAGCCACCTTTTGCACCGAGATAAAAAGCCTGAGCATTAAGAGTATTTAATCCGGAAAAAAATGAACCAACTAAAGTGATAAAAAGTGTTGCTGCAATAAAGTTGATTATCTTCTTAGGAACATTTGTTTTAGTCATAATTAAAAGTTTTAAATGTATAACAAGGAATAAACAAGTACTTCGGGCATTTTGTTGATCAAATACAAGGTTTACATTTATCATAAAAATAATATTTTGATAATAATTCTCCTAATTATATCCTTTTGGTGTAATATCCTCCAGCATTTGGGAATGAGAAAACTTTTTAATGTTCAGACAGAAAATGGCAATTTAATTTCTATCTTTATTGAAAGTATCTCCTACGCATGATATAACGGATCAAAAGAAAAAACCCGCTGAATTATCATTAATGACCATACCAAAAGCACATCCTTTTCTAATATCGATTACCAATGTTATATATTGAACCACTGTATATTAAGTTTAATTTAAAATCAATATTTTCATGAAGTCAGCCAGAATACTTTTTTTTGCTTTATTTTCTATCCTTTATTCAGGTAGCTTAAAAGCACAGGTATTTGCAGGAGGAAATTTTAGTCTAACAAGCTCCAGTGAAAGTACCTCAAACGGAACAACAGCCACCGACGGACCCTCCTCACTGGGTTATAGCATATTGCCCAAACTGGGGATATTTTTATCAGAAAAATTTGCCGCAGGCATCTCACTGGAATATTCATCGAACCAGTCCAAAACGCCTTCCAATTATTTGACATTGTCTAAATCTTCCACTTTGGGTTTCAGTCCTTTTATACGATATTATGCAGTAAAGTTTAGTAAATTTTCTGTATTCGGACAGGGATCCGTAGGTATGTCAATTTCAAATTCAAGTACTAAGGTTGGAGGAGTATTGAATGACGGACCAAAAACTACAAGGTATTACGTGACTTTTTATCCGGGTCTTGCTTATGACCTGAACGAAAAAATTTCTTTAGAAACATCACTGAATTTTTTAAGCTTCAATTATAATTATATGACCTCTAAATCAGGTTCTGATAAAGATAATTCGTCAACCTTCAATATAGGAGCAGGTCCAGGGCAAATATTTACTGTTGGCAATATAACTGTTGGGGCAATAATAAAATTTTAGCTGCTCTTGTTTTCAGCGTTGCAACACCCAAATTATTATCCTAAATGGATATCATTTGATATTTCCAAAAACATGTTTGCTAATGAATTGAATTTAAATCATATAATATAATATAATATTACGGTGCACTGCACCTTTATCATCTACGACAAACTTTTAACTACAAATATTATGGTGCTCCGCACCTTTTAGTCTGCTCTACAATCATTTACATACAAAAAGTTCGAAGTTCAGCACTTTTGGCCTAAGACAAAGCAGCAGAGCTGCAAAATATTTGTAGGGACACATTTGAAACACATTACCATAGGTGCAGAGCACCGCAATATTTGATCCCATATATGTTTCTTGTACAAAGGAAGAATATCAGAGAAATTATTTTCTTCCGAACAGCCTCCTGAAAAAGGATTTCTTCTTCATTTCATTACGCCTGTTAGCTTTTTCAAGCGGAGTCTTATCTCTTTTGAAAAGGTCTTTGACATTCTCAAGAAAATTTTTGTCTCTGTAATCAGGACAATCAAATTCTTTTTCCAATTCCGGAAGTAATTCAGGAAAATGTGAAATAAGTTGTTCCCTTAATCCGGCGTTTGTTTGTATTTTTTCTAAAGTCAGGCCTATCAAAGGTAAGGCAAGTGTACTGCCCGAGCCATTGGAACCCGATGAAAAATGAACAGATGGTAATGATGCCCCTACCCTGCTGACTATTACCAGTGAAGGATTATAAGCTACAAACCAGGCATCTGCGTAATCCTGAGTTGTTCCTGTTTTTCCGGCTAATGGTATGTTTATTCCATAGACTGAGCCCAACGGACTGCCGGTTCCCTCCCTGACTGCTTTTTGTAAAATGGAATTCATCAGTATGCATGTTCGTTCAGAAAGCACACTGACTTTAGCATCTTTGAATTCATTTTGCCAGATAACTTCTCCATCGGAACTCTTAATTGACACTATGTTTTGCGGAGTGATTTTAAATCCTCCGTTTGCAAATGAGGCATAAGCCACGGCAAGTTCCTTAATATTTGATTCTGCAGTCCCCATAGCGAGTGACGGAGTGTTATCCAGGGTGAAAGAAAATCCCATTTTTGTCCATAAAGAATCGAGACTATCAAACCCTATTTTTAGAAACAGGTTAAGTGTTGGAATATTCATTGAGTGAACTAAAGCTCCTGTGAGCGTATATTTTCCTCCATAGGTATGGTCATAATTTTCAGGACTCCAATCCGTTGGACCTGATATAACAATGGAATCATTATCAAGGTAATAGCATGGCTTGATTCCCTCTTCAAGGGCCTCAGCGTAAAGGATGGGTTTAAACGTAGAGCCCATCTGTCTCCTGGCAAGAATCTGATCATAAGGCTGTGTCTTGAAATCAATACCTCCAACCCAGGCTTTGACTGCTCCTGTAGCAGGATTTATTGCCAGTAATCCTGCCTGTAACATCTTTATTGTTAACTTAAGGCTATCCACAATCGAGATTGAATCGGAATAAGAGCCATTCCAGTCAAAGATCTGCCTCAGACCAACTTCATTAGCTCTTTCTGTGAGTTTAAGTTTTTTCAGTTCATTGCCTGCCAGTACTCCAATAATTTTTTTACCTGAAGAACTTTCATATTGCTGGTTCAATTTTTTTTGCATCAAAGAAAGATGATCATGGAATGATTTATTGGCAATCTCCTGGAGTGTAAGATTCAGGGTAGTTGTTATTATAAGTCCATCCTCTTCAATATTCCATTTTTTACCAGTCTCTGAAAAAATGTTTTGAAGAATCTGCCTTGAATCATTTTTTACCTGATAAAGGAAATAATCAGCCGGTCCTCCAGATTCAAGGTTAGCATAGTTCAGAATTAATGGCAATTTACTCAGGGAATCTGCTTCCGGCTTTTCCAGATACTTATATTTATTCATCTGACTCAAAACCACATTTCTTCTGTTTTTTGCATTTTGGGGATTTAGTCTGGGATTAAATAGATTATTTGCTTTAAGCATGCCAACTAATACTGCGGATTCTTCAATACTAAGAACTTCTACTTTCTTATTGAAGAAACGCCGTGAGGCAGCTTCGATGCCAAAAACGTTCTCACCGAATGGTACCGTATTCAGGTAGAGTGTTAGAATTTCATTTTTTGTCAGTACTTTCTCAAGACGGTGTGCCAGCAGTGCTTCCTTTGCTTTGTTTATGAATATGGCAAATGGCCCTGTATTCTTCCTGCCAAACATATTTTTTGCCAGTTGCTGGGTGATAGTGCTTCCTCCTCCAGAGCTTTGTCTGTTAAAAAGAACCGTCTTAAACAGAACCCTGAACAGACTCCTGGAATCAACACCCTTGTGTTCATAAAAGCGGGCATCCTCTGTTGCTATCAATGCATTAACCAGGTAAGAAGGAATCTGATCATATGAAATATTTGTCCGGTTTTCAGTATAGATCTTCCCGATCAATTCGCCGTCCTGCGATAATACCACAGATGCTGTGGCATTCTTAAAGTTCTGTAATTCCTTTTTACTCTGAAGGTTTCTTAATGCTCCCAGATATACTGCCAATATAAAAACAACCGGAATAAGCACGGTAATTATAGCAATCCAGAGTATTTTTTTCCAATGCTTTTTCATTATCACTGTCAAAGATACAAGAATGATCTGACTTAGCCTGCCATATCTTTTATTGAATGCCAATACTGCAATCAATCCTGTCCATGCTGAATGAATCAAAATGAACAGGAATAATATTTTCATGATCAGACCAGCCTGCCATGGAAAAGATACTTACAAATCCGGGTTTTATGTTAAAATCTCCTTTTGCAACTTCTTTGAATGTAAAGCTTTCGCTTGAGCCTGCTGTATATAAGAACCGGAAATGTGTCCCATTTTTCTCGATCTTAAGTGCAGAATTTGCCAGGTTCTTTTGAATTAAGCTTTTGTTGGCAGGCTCGAGGCTGAAAAGTGTAAACTGAGCTATTTCCTCAGGCTTGCTCTTTGATCCGCTTTCTGATGAACTTATTGCCTGAATAATAATCTCCGGAGGCTTGTTATAGCCTCCGAAAAAATCATTGTAAGCAATGGACAGCCTGATCATTTTGCCTGTGAAAGTTGAATCCTCCGAGAGTAGAATTCCTGCCTGCTGCCAGTTCTCTCCCGGAATAAAATTTGTCAGGTGGATTTCTACCACAAAGCAATCCAGGTCAATTTTTCTCATCAGGAGGTTCCTTATTACTGCCCGGTTTTCGTCAAGAGGCCAGTTATCACCCCTCAAAGTATATAATGTCAGATGACCAGGTAAAACATTTCTCTTATTCCACGATGTTGTATCGGGAGACTTAACAAACCATCCGTTTTTTAATAAGGAATCGGATGTTACAGAATTGAAATTATCAGTAAAAATGCCCTTCGCTTCTTTTTCATTTATTACTTTAAATAAATAAAATCCTAAGACTATAGCCAATCCGAAAATGTAAAGAAATGATGATTTTTTAAGGCTGGTTATAAAGTTTTTTTTCCTTGATAACTTGTCTGCATATCTGCTCCTGTACTGAAACCAGTAAGGGTAATCACTTTCATCTTCCTGACGTTTGATTTCATCTGTATAAGGTGCATCCAGAACATACCTCGCTAAAGTATCGAGTGTTGCTATGGATGGATTTTCCCGTTTTGCCTCTTTATTTTTTTCCGGAGCGATATACAACGAATAGTTCTTCAGACTCTTCGCACCAATCACAAGTCCGGTCTGATCAAATATTTTACTGGAAAGGTGTTTGCTGTCGGGTTCGGAAAGAGGCGAAGAAATCCGATATCCAAAGCACTTTTCACAAGTCTCTCCAAACAGACTTTTAAAAACAGGTTCGTCCAAATCATTCATTTTTATTCAATATTAATTCCGAATACTTTCCGGCAAGATTTCCATGATAATTCCACCACTTTCCGTCGGAATTCCGTCTTCTCTCAATATTCCAGGATAGTTTTATGCTAAAATTTATAAATGCTCAAAATTATGAAATATTTGCTATGTTGTGCCCTGATTTTGCTGACGGGAAATCTATTATCCCAAAACATACAACTCCATTATGACTTACGGCATTCACTTGATCCGAATCTGAATCTGAAAAACTTCCCTGCATTCAGCTTTGAATATTTTAAAAATATCGATACGCTTGACCATGGATCTTTTCTGTTGAAGGTCGATTCGCCAAAAAACGGATTCTCTGCCGGTTCGAAGATTAATGTCTATTATCACCTGTTAAGCGATAACAGTCAGATTCAATTTTATCCCACTTTGGGATTAAAATATCAGTTTTAAAGAAGAGTGATTATTCACCAGCAGTTCAGTATCAGAATCTGAGACTCAAGTTCAGTCTTCAAACTACATCAACATAAGCTTTGGGGATGACTGAGAAACTGCATAAAAAAGTTTCTCCACGCTAAAAGCGGGGCAGGCTCTCCTTTTAAACTTTTCTTTATTCATATCTTTATTGGGAATAATACTTTCGAGAATTTGTTCAGACCTGGGAGATCCCTCTTTTTTCCACAGATAGTGTTTCTGTAAAATAATTAACTTTTTTTGTGGAAAAATTCGGAATAACACCGATTTTAAAGGTGGACAAAGGGGAAGGAAGCAGCGGCGATTCAATTGTCATTTTATCAGAAAAACAGCTTCCGGTGAATTGCCGCTACTTCCTTCCCCCAATACACACAATAAACATTGTCATCCCTGTAGATGTTACATAATTCGAGGACAATATTTAAATTTAATTATGTATTAAATATTTGTTCTATGAGACAAAATACAAATGATTTAACTCTAACAA
>Ga0302284_1001065_pt1 | contig 12486 bp, 8 predicted proteins | sample III_Fen_E2_1_FD_198760 | JGI IMG/M metagenome (GOLD analysis project Ga0302284, IMG submission 198760) | Peat permafrost microbial communities from Stordalen Mire near Abisko, Sweden - III_Fen_E2_1 | ecosystem: Environmental > Terrestrial > Soil > Wetlands > Permafrost | place: Sweden: Abisko...
CTCCTTTGTCGCTTCAATTCCGTTCATTTCGGGCATCTGCATATCGAGAAGAACCACATCAATATCAGGGTTCGCTTTGATTATTTCTATAGCTTCGAACCCCGATCGGGCAGTAAGAATAGAGACACCTGTGTCTGTAAGTATGCGGTTCAGGTATATGAGAACATCCTTATTATCATCAACAAGAAGACATTTTCTTGAACTCCAGTCAATAGGTTTCAAAATTTGTTCTTTATTCACTGGTGTCACTTTTGGCTTAGTGCTTCCAGCCGGTCTGTAAGGAATTGAAAAGCTGAATTCCGAACCCACCCCTTTTTCAGACTGAACAAAGATTCTTCCTCCCATTCTTTCAATGACCTCCTTTGCCAGGGTAAGTCCAATACCGAGCCCTTCAAAAGGACGATGATGCCCGTCAAATTCCTGCCTGAATTCCTCAAAAATACGTCCAAGGTTTTCTTTATTAATCCCGATACCGGTATCTCTGATTTTGAAAACAATATTCTGATTTTCAAGTAAATAGGAGAATTCAACTGATCCTTCGAGTGTGAATTTTACAGCATTGTCCATCAGATGATTCAGAACTCTTTTCAGCCATATCCTGTCGGTAAATATAAGATCCCCAACGTCCTCAAAATGATTTTTAACATTGAGGATTATTGGCTTTTCGTTTCTTCTTATGATCTGTCTTGCTTCTTCAATTATCTCATTGACAATGCTACTTAGTGAAGCCTCTTCGTAAGTAATTTCAATCTGTGAACTTTCAAGCCGTGACAGGTCAATTATATCACCAATTATCTGAAGAAGCTTTTCGCTGTTATGGTTAATATGTTCAATGTATTCCTCCTTAACTTCATTTGAAAGATTATTAGACAGAAGGAGGTTTGAAAATCCAACAACACTATTCAGAGGGGTTCGTATCTCATGAGAAATATTAGCCAGAAAGTTCGATTTTAACCTGTTGCTTGCTTCAGCGCCAATATTTGCTTTGATAAGATCCTCATGAACCTGTTTCAACCGTGTTATATCGCGTGATATGGTAAGCGCACCCAGTACCTCTCCTGAATCGCTTCTGACAATAACCGATCGGGTCGAAAGGTTCATGTAATGTCCTGCTTTGTGTCTAAGTCTTAATTCGGTTTCAAAGAATCCGTTGTTTACCAGGGCCTGTTCCCGTCTAAGCTGGTAATCCTGATCATCGGGGTGGACAAGATCGACCGGATTTAAAGAATTATAGGTTTCTTTATCATAACCGATCATTGTATAAAAAGCAGAATTTGCGAATCTCAAATTCCATTCCCTGTCATAAAAAGATATTCCATCATTGGCAGCCTGAACCAGCATTTGATAGAATTTATCAGACTCAAAATGCTTTATTGTGATCAGTTCTTTCTGGAAAGCAAGCTCCCTGTTTGTATTCTCAAGGTCGGAATTGATATCTGAAATCAGTTTGTTTCTTTTGATTAGTTCCTCGTTAACTTTCTTGAGTTTAACTGAGAAAAAAATTATTATCGTACAAATTATTATAAGCAAAGCCAGCAGCGCCATAATCAAATGACTACTGGATTGTGATAAAATCACTCCTACCAACCCAAAAGCCCAACCTCTGATTATCATAATTAACAAACCAATGAATTTTTAACACTTATGTCTTTCAAGGGAACAGAACATGTAATTTTAATAAAATCATTAATATCCGGAATTGAAAACTGTATTCTCACATGAAAATATTTAACATGAATCCCTGTTTTAAACCCGGCGCAAAATAAATGAATTTTGCTAACTAAAACATGATATATCACAAATATAAATATTCATAATGTCACTTCATCCTGAATCAATACAAAAAAACACTAAATTGCAGGCGGGATGTAAAATTTCCCATTGCTCTGATTATTTTGTCTGAATTCTGGATTTCAAATGGTATAAAAAATATATCAGAATTTAAGATCAATGATCAGGGAATAAAATATTTTGGTGATGGAAAAAAGTGAAAACCAGTTTTCGGGAGGCAGAAGATATAAAAACGATGATATAACAGTTTATTGGAAACCATCGGCATGCGTTCATGCATCCTATTGCTACAGGGAGCTTCTTGAAGTTTTCGACCCAAGCAGAAGGCCATGGGTCGACTTGAACGGCTCTACAACTGAAAAAATTATTGAAGTAGTAAATTTGTGTCCTACTGAAGCTCTGGCATGGAAATGGAATGACGAATCAAAAAACGACTCAGTAGGAAGCGATCAGCTTAATCATATTAAGTTCAGGAGACCCGAACTTATGAATTCGACAGATCCGGATTCAAATGAACAACCCGTTTCAGTAAAGATTATGGCTGATGGGCCCATAGTCCTAAAGGGTAATTTTACCATGTCGTATAGCGGTAATTCAAAAGAAGTTAAAGATAGTATGATTTCAATCTGCCGTTGCGGAGTAAGCGACCATATGCCATTTTGCGACGGACAGCACAGGAAAGCGGGTTTCATAGGATAATATATCGGCTATGGAAGAGAGTAAATCAAACAAAACACAGGCAAAAATCGAAGTAATAGATTTCGGACCTTTGAAAATTACGGGAAATTTTTTACTGAAAGATATAAAGAATAACAAGGAAGAATCCCCTGGTGAAATCTTGCTATGCAGATGCGGAAAATCCACAAATAAACCTTATTGCGATGAATCGCATAAGAAATAAAAAATAATATTGCTGTGTATTTAACGAGATACAACATGAAAACAATTCTGCACTTTCTCGTATGTAGCCCAGCATCTGTTTTCTGCTCTTAACTGCCATATTACTTCAGCCAGAGCCTCTTTTAAGAATTTCTTATCGCAATTAGTTAAGATCCATTTGCGGGCAATGAACCTCTTGTAACTTATATCAAAAGCATTTCCATACATATGTGGACTATTTTCTGATGCATTCCTGTTGAATCTTCTCAGACTCTTGATATTATCAGCTTTTCTTGTCATTGATGTTATATAGAATCTGACACCTTTCAGGCCTTTCTGTGAAGACTTTTCTCCTAACCTTCTGGCAATTTCATCGAGGAGTATCTTGCTGTCACCGGTGATACATGGGTAACTGAATGTCATTTTTTCAACAACGTAGCTGTTTCCGCTTTTCACATGAACCAGCTTTCCTTCAGAAATTCTTTTTTTCAGTTCGTTATCATCCTTACAGACTTTAATTCCTTTCAATTTAGCAGCGGCGGAATAATCTACTATCCTGTCATTAAGTTTCCTGCTGAAATCTTTTTGTTTGTAGTCCAGGCACCTGGTACTAAAGTAAGATGACAAAGGCTTTGAGTGATTCTTCCTGGTAATAAACCAGAAAGTTATAAAGATGAAGAAAACAATAGAAAAAAATTTCAAAAACAGTATTAGACGCGATTTATTGAATTTCATTACCAGGACTCTTTCAATTCGATTTTTTAGTTTAAAATCTTTGTTACCAGTTCAGCTGCTTCCCTGAAAGAAATAGCCGAAAATACTTCAAGTCCTGAATTATCTATTATTTTTTTTGCTTCTTCAGCATTTGTTCCCTGTAGTCTGACTATTACTGGAACTCTTATTTTGCCTATCGATTTATAAGCCTCGACAACCCCATTGGCTACCCTGTCGCACCTCACAATGCCACCGAAGATGTTTATAAGAATTGCTTTCACAGCCGGATCTTTAAGAATGATACGAAAGCCGGCTTCAACAGTTTTTGGGTTTGCTCCACCCCCGACATCCAGAAAATTTGCCGGTGAACCGCCTGAGAGCTTGATAATATCCATTGTTGCCATTGCCAGACCAGCTCCATTGACCATGCAACCAACATTTCCATCGAGTTTAACGAAATTAAGATTATGCGAACCTGCCTCAACATCAATGGGATCCTCTTCATTTAAATCTCTCATTGCCATTAGCTCTGTGTGACGGAACAATGCGTTGTCATCAAGAACAAGTTTGCAGTCGACCGCTAAAATCCGGTTATCGCTGGTCTTCAATACCGGATTTATTTCAAGTAATTGAGCATCACAACCTATGTAGGTATCATAAATACCGGAAAGAAACTTCTGCATGTTTTTAAAAGCTGTTCCCGACAAACCCAGTTTAAACGCGATATTACGTGTCTGGAATGGCTGGAGTCCCATCCCAGGATCAATTTCCTCAGTAAAGATAAGCTGAGGCGATTTCTCTGCAACCTCTTCTATAGACATTCCGCCTTCAGGAGAGAATACAACAATATTTCTCCCTTTATCTCTGTTCAAAAGGATACTTATATAATATTCTTCAGTTTCAGATTCCCCTTTGTAATAAACATCCTGTGCAACAAGAACTTTGTTCACTTTTTTTCCTTCGGGTCCTGTCTGTGGAGTGACGAGTTGCATCCCCAGCATCTGTCGCGCAAGCTTATCAACATCACTGAAAGATTTTGCCAGCTTTACACCACCTCCTTTTCCTCTTCCTCCGGCATGAATCTGCGCTTTTACAACGAAAAACTCCGAACCTAATTTTTCATGAAGTTGTTCTGCTATGGTAACTGCCTGTTCAGGAGTTTCTGCAACGAAGCCCTCCTGAATGTCAACATTGTAAGCTTTTAACAACGACTTACCCTGAAATTCATGAACATTCATCCTTTAAAAGTTAAATTTAATAACTGACTCTTATTCCTGTTATTCACTCATCACAAAATAACAACAATTAAGAGATTAAATAGCTATTTTCGCATAAAAAAGAATGCGTAAGCTGGCTAACAGGGAACTTGAAAGAAAGACTATAGAACAATTCAGGAAAACTGAAAAAGCTCCTTATATCATTGTCCTTGATAATGTAAGGAGTCAAAGCAATGTCGGATCAATTTTCAGAACTGCTGATGCATTTCTGACAGAAGCTATATACCTGTGTGGTATTACCTCTCAACCACCCCACAGAGAAATACAGAAAACCGCTCTGGGAGCAACAGAATCAGTAAGCTGGAAATACTATTCACAAACGTCAGATGCAATTATTGACCTCAAAGAAAAAGGGTATAGAATTATTGCTGTTGAGCAGGCTGAAGGATCTGTAGAGTTGCAGAATTTGCAAATTGAGAATGAGACAAAATATGCCCTTGTTTTCGGACATGAAGTTAACGGGGTGGATCAGGAGATTGTTAATATTTGTGACCAGTGTGTCGAAATACCTCAGTTTGGAACAAAACACTCTTTCAATATTGCAATAAGTGTGGGGATTGTACTCTGGGAGTTGAATAAAAAAAGGCTGCCTGAACAGGCAGCCTTTTAATATTTTCAATTATGACTAATTAACATTTGTCTTGAAAGTTTCGTCATTGAAGAACTTTGCAAACTCAAGGTCGGTCTTTGCATAAGCTTTCCATTCAATTTTATCCCCGATAGCCTCACGAAGGTTGGTTAGCATATAATTCTTGTCATCAAGCTTAGCTCCGATAACAGCTTTCAGATATGATGGTTTGCCGCATTTGCAAAGATCCTTCATACTATCAAGAGTAGCTTTTGCCTTGGTAACATCACCTTTCAGATATTGAGCAAGAGCCAGATTAAAACAAGGTTCTGTGCCAAAATCATTAACAGCTTTGTCGTATTCGCCTTTTGTTATTGCAATCACACCGAGACCCCATTTTGATTCAGGTGTAGCTGCAGTCATTGAATTGAAATACTCTTCGGCTTTAGGCATATCACCTTTTACAAGTGCACCAAAACCAAGGTTGTTTTTTACTACATCGTTGTTCTGAATAGCCTTAGCTTTTTCAAATGCAGCTATAGCTTCATCATTTTTCTCCAGAGCCATATATGTAACACCTACATTATTCTGTGCGCGGAAATCTTTAGGATCATTTTCTGCTGCTGCCTGGTAAATCTTAAGTTGTTCATTAAGATCTTTTGTAAGTGAGCCGGCGCGTAAAATTTCCTCGTGGTTCAGAACTTTAGGATCAGCCTTCATCTGTTCAACTATCTGCTCATCTGTACGGCCAACGATATCAACATTGACTGCCAGTTTTGATCTTCTGAGTTTTGGAAGAATATCTGTTTTTAGAGTAGCAAATGCTGCACTCATATTTTTGATCTCTTTCTCACGAACATCAGGATCGGAATACATTGAGAGAACACGGAGGATAAGATCTTTATCCTGTATGGTTGATTTCTCAACTTCTGTTTTAAATCCGTCCCAGTCTTCCGGGGTTGTTTTTTCATTAAAGAAACCGTCAGCTTTTGCAGCATCTATTTTAACGAATTCTTTCTTAATAAACTTACCAGCTGTTGCGCCTCTCTTTACTGATAATGGCTCATTTATTTTCATCGATCCATCAGGAGATGCATATGAGCTGACTTCAGTTGATTTCAGCTTACGATTAGGATCTGCACTTACAGATTTGATATACTCTTTAAGAAGTGCAATGTCTTCAGCTTTAAGTTCTTTGCTATTCATCTCTGCCCTGTTAATATCATAATGAATATCGGCAAGCTTATTTTCCGGATTGATCTGGATGTAATTATCTTTCGAAGAAATTGCTCTGCCATGCTTCTCAACCAGTGTTGATGTGGCAATTACACCATCGGCAATTTTAACCTGGTCAAAATCAAGAGTTTTTTTACCTCTGACGGCTTTTAATCTTAATACCAGTTCCGACATTTTCATTGCATCTTTGTAAGGAATAGTAGCTGTATAGGTGAAATCTCCACCAGTTGCAGTAATTACCTTATTATTAGCCTGAACACTTTCACCCTGAAGAACCTGAACTTTATCAAAAGCAGTTTCGCCACCGGTATATGTGAGTACAGGAGTAGCTGTAACAGTTGTCTTCTTATCAAAGTACTTGGCTGGATAGGTACCTTTAATTGTAATAGTAACTACACCTGCATGAGTTTCAAGAACTTTTGGAGTAACCTCGTACTTAACTAAGTTGGAGTTTTTCTTCATCTTATTCAAACCGCTGCAACCTGTCATAACAGCTGCGGCCAGGATAAGGATAAAATAGCTTCTGAATTTTTTCATAGTTTAAAAGTGTTATTTGTTTATGATACCTTGTTTGACTGTTTTTAATGAATAATTAACTAAAAAGATTCAACTTAAGCGCAAATTTACAATAAAATAGTCACATTTTAAGCAATTTAAACAAAATAATATGACCATTGACAATGATTAACAATATTTTAATAAATTATAGTGGCACAAGCTGTTACGATCTCTTTTATCTCTGATACCCATGATTATTTGATATCTGCTTATAATTTAAGACTTATTTATGTTTTTAAACGTCTTTTGTAAAAATCAACAATTTTACTTTCGAAATATCTGTATAGTTTAATTTAAATTATAATACTTCTCTGAGATATTCGCTGATCAAAGGTGCTCACTTCTACAATCAGAACTGTTACATAATTTACATAATATGTTACACCATTCACACCTTTTAAAAAAACTCGTTTAATAAATTTCATGCGATATGAAAAATGGCATATCTAAAAAATCAGTTACAAAATTACCTTATTCAAACCAACAGGGTAATTGTCAAAAAAAATTGTATCTATCACTTTTGAGTAATGACCTTCATTCGCAACAAAATCTATATCATTAACATCCAGAACCAGATATTTGTTCTCAGGGTTTTGCTTAAAAAAAGAAAAATAACTATTCTGTATCTTCAGGAGATATTCTTTTGTTATTGATTTCTCATAGTTACGTCCTCTTCTTTCAATATTCTCAAGCAATCTTTCAGGTTTAAGATGGAGGTAGACATAAATGTCAGGTTTTGGTAAAGAGCCGTAGATAATATAGAATATCTGCCTGTAAAGGTTAAACTCATCTCCTGTGAGTGTTGAGGCGGCAAACACCAGAGATTTCATAAAGTAATAATCGGCGACGGAAAAGGACTTAAAGAGATCCTGGGGAACCAGCTCTTCCTTAAGTTGTTTATATCTGCTGGCCAGAAAAGAAAGTTCGAGCGGGAAAGAATATTTTTCAGGATCACTGTAGAATTTCGGCAGGAAAGGATTATCAGCAAAATGTTCAAGGATAAGATGGGCATTAAACTGATCAGCTATTCTTCCTGCCAGGGTGGTTTTTCCTGCACCGATGTTTCCTTCTATGACTACATAGTTGTATCTGATCTTCATCCCTGAATACTTTTTCTTTCAATTAATCAAATTTATAAATTGGAAGCGAAACAGCAATAAAAATGCCGGCTTTTAAAAGCCGGCAGATATTTTATTTATTCTGATTTTGCTCAGGATTTCTTTTTTCAGGTTCCGGACGAGGAGGACGTGGAAGAAGTTCTTTCCTTGATAATTTAATCTTTCCTGTCTTAGGATCAATATCAATTATCTTAACTTCGATTTCCTGGCCCTCTTTAAGGACATCCTCCACCTTATTAATCTTTCTCCATTCGATCTCGGAAATATGAACGAGACCATCTTTATTCGGGAGTATCTCAACAAATGCACCGAACTGCACTATTGTCTTGACTTTCCCTTTATAAACCTGTCCAATTTCCGGAACTGTGACAATTTTTTTGACCCAGTCGAGAGCCGCAGTTATCACCCCGGCATTCTCACCAAAGATATTGACATCTCCATGACCGTCAATTTCCTCAACAATAATGGTAGCGCCTGTTACACGTTGTATCTCCTGGATCACTTTTCCGCCTGGACCAATCAGCGCACCAATAAGTTCTTTAGGAATGGTCAGCATCTCAATTCTCGGAGCATGAGGTTTAAGTTCAGGACGCGGTTCTGCGATTGTCTGGCTCATGATATCAAGAATATGTAACCTGCCTGCTTTGGCCTGACTGAGAGCTTTTGTAAGAATCTCAACTGAAAGTCCGTCAACTTTGATATCCATCTGGGTTGCGGTTATGCCATCGCGTGTTCCTGTTACTTTAAAGTCCATATCGCCGAGATGATCTTCATCACCAAGAATATCTGAAAGAACAGCATATTTTTTAGTGTTCTTATCTGAAATCAGACCCATTGCTATACCTGAAACAGGTTTCTTTAGTTTTACCCCGGCATCCATAAGAGCCAGTGTCCCTGCACAAACAGTAGCCATTGAAGACGATCCGTTTGATTCAAGAATGTCAGATACAACTCTCACTGCATAAGGATTCTCATCGTCAGAGGGCATCATATTTTTAAGAGCACGGTGGGCAAGGTTTCCATGTCCTATTTCCCTTCTGCCTACACCACGATAAGCCTTGGCTTCACCTGTTGCAAAGGGAGGAAAGTTATAATGAAGTGTAAATTTCTCTGTTCCTTTGTTAAGCACGTCGTCGATGATCTTTTCATCAAGTTTAGTACCCAGAGTAACAGTTGTAAGAGACTGTGTTTCTCCTCTTGTAAACAGAGCTGACCCATGAGTTGCAGGGAGAGTGTCTATTTCACATACTATCTGCCTGATTTCATCAGGCCTTCTGCCGTCGAGACGAATATTATCATCGAGGACGAGTCTTCTGGAAGCCTCCTTTAATACATCGTGGTAGTATCTTTTTGCGAGTGTTTCATTTACAGGGTTTTCCTCAGTATAGTGTCCGAGGAAATCCGTAATAATAGCTTCAAATGAATCAATTCTTTTGTGTTTATCAGCAGTACATGACTGAGCAGCTGCGAAACATTTTGAGTATGTTTCATCCCACACTTTTTTCCTGAGGTTCTCATCATTTGTTTCATGAGAGTATGTACGCTTAACTGTTGACCCAACCTCTTCTGCAAATTCCATCACGGCCTTGCAATGTACTTTAATGGCATCATGTGCGATTTTCAGGGCTTCAAGCATCTCCTCTTCGGAGACCTCCTTCATTTCGCCTTCGACCATCATTATATTATCATAGGTAGCTCCTACCATAAGGTCAATGTCAGCTTCTTCCAATTGTGTAGCTGTTGGGTTAACAATAAATTTTTTATTTATCCTCGCAACCCTTACCTCTGATATCGGACCATTGAATGGTATATCCGACACTGCAAGAGCAGCTGATGCAGCAAGCCCGGCCAGAGCATCGGGGATAATATCCATATCGGCTGAAACCAGATTGATTGTTACAAATGTTTCTGCATGATAATCATCAGGGAAAAGCGGTCTGAGCACTCTGTCTACCAACCTTGATACCAGAATTTCATAATCAGATGCTCTGGCTTCTCTTTTCATGAAACCACCAGGAAACCTTCCGGATGAAGCATATTTTTCTTTGTATTCAACTGAAAGAGGCATGAAGTCTGTATCTTCCTTTGCCTCATGTGCCGACACTACAGTAGCCAGCAGCATTGTCTTCCCCATTTTTAACAAAACAGACCCATCGGCTTGTCTGGCCATTCTGCCAGTTTCCAGGGTTATTGTCCTCCCGTCGCCGAGATCAATAATCTTCTCTTTTATTTTAAACATTGTATGTGTGGTTTATGAAAATTGAAACTACAAAATAATTTAAATAGTATGAAAAAAGGCAATTTTGAATTGCCTTTTTTTCTCTATTTACGTAATTTCAACGCTTTTATGATTTCGCGATACCGCCCGATATCTTTAATTTTAAGGTAGTCTAAAAGCCTTCTTCTTTTCCCTACAAGTTTGATAAGAGCCTGCTGGGTACTGAAATCTTTTTTGTTCTTCTTAAGATGCTCTGTAAGATGATTTATCCTGTATGAGAATAACGCTATCTGGCCCTCTGCAGTACCGGTGTCGATTTCAGATGTTCCAAAGGTTTTGAAAAACTCCTGCTTTTTTTCTGTTGTTAAATACATATCTCTAATTAAAATATTATTAATCCATATATAGATCGAGTCTCCAATTTTGGAACGCAAAAATAAGGCTTTTTTATGTAAATAATCAAACAATTTGCTTTTTTTTTAAAAAGTTACCAAAATATTTATTTCTACAGGAACAATAACTGCAAAAAAGTATTGATTCAACATCACTAATAAGACGGGAATATAACGGCAAAAGTTGCGTTGAATTGAGCTATCAGTCAATTATTTGTCAAAGAAAACTGACTGTTCGTCAAAAGTAGTCCAAAACAATAGGCGAGGGAAGGAAAAAATAGGAAAGGAACAATACATTTCTGAAATCCACTAAACGCAGAGAACCGCTGAGAATTTCGCAGAGTGCCGCTGAGGTATCGCTAATTAATTTAATTGAATTAATAAATGAATTACTCTGCGGTCCTCCGCGTGTTCTCTGCGAAGCTTTGCGGTTAAATTGATTTTCTTGTGAAATAATAAATAACAGATTTTTATTTGACACTATGGTTCTAATAAAAGCTCTTCATGGTCCTTTAACCTTTTACCCTGACTGATTATCTTATTGCCTATCCGGCAATTCAGACACTTTCTCTTTTTACAGTATTCATTTCTAAGTTGTATAAGTGCCTGTGAATAAAATGCTGACTCTGCAATAACTCCTGCCTTTCTCCATTCAGAAATAATGAGATTCTCCTCCGGAGTGATTTCTTCAAGGAAGCATAGGGCTCTTTCGCTGATATCATGACAATCCCTGCTCTTTCCATACACAAATATCAGTGGTATAACTGCATTAATCAGAAAGATATCGGCAGCCTGCTTACCTGCATTCTTGGTAAATCTCCTGCTTTCCTTACCAAAAATAAAATGATCGTCCCAATACATAGAAGCAGATACTTCAAATAATTCTTTGATCTGATTTATATCTTTTGCCTCGAGTACTCTTGAGAAAAGCCCTCCGGCAGTTGAAAGCATGGCTGCGAGCTGTGACAATCTTATGGTTGGAAAATTAGAAGGTCTTAATCGTGAGAATTTCCATAACCAGCCGTGAAGAGGCTGAAGGGAATATTTTGCTGAAAGAATTGCGTATTCTTTTATCAGATTTTGGTAATACCCGTCAATAAGTGCTTCCTTAAAAAGTCCGGTTTCAAGTAACCCAGCTGTCCCAAATAAGAGAGCCTCGATCTGGAATATATTATCAGCATGTTTTCGGATTATCCTGAATGGAAGTGCTGCAGCGAGCATCTCAAAAGGTTCAGTATTTACCCTGAATCCGAAATAGCGCGTAAGCAAACGATAAAATGTCTCATCCCAGTCGTTCCCGGTTTCAGAATACATTTTCATTATTGATTCTGATTTATCCTGCAATCTTTCAATTACGAGTGAATTCAGCCAGTGTCGTACCAATATATTATCGAGTTTATCAATATCATCCTGACAGGCAATTATATACGGATTATTTACAAGAAAGATATATTTCTCGTATAAGGATGAATTAAATGAAATTTCAACTGTTGGAACCTCTTCCCCTCTTGAATTAAAAACACGTTTATCGTTTTCTGCAACAACGTGAAGGATAATATTGTTAAAGGCAGGGTCGTTCTGGTGCCCATGGATATCAAAATGTGATGATTTTGTATGGATTTCAATGTTTCCGGCCCATACTGTACCTGCTACAGAGATACGTGCATTGAAAAAATCAGGCCCGGAATCACGGTTGTATTCACCGGGATCGAGCACAATAATTTTATTCTTTTCG
>Ga0302284_1001066_pt1 | contig 12484 bp, 7 predicted proteins | sample III_Fen_E2_1_FD_198760 | JGI IMG/M metagenome (GOLD analysis project Ga0302284, IMG submission 198760) | Peat permafrost microbial communities from Stordalen Mire near Abisko, Sweden - III_Fen_E2_1 | ecosystem: Environmental > Terrestrial > Soil > Wetlands > Permafrost | place: Sweden: Abisko...
AGGTAATCGCTCTAGTGCTTCTTTCAATCCTGCTTCAATAAGACTTTATTGTCTTTCATCATCGATTTAGTCTAATGATTCGTCAGGAAAGGATGTACTTCTATTATAATTAAGACTCTTAACGTATTATTGACTATGATCAACGTGTTTGTATATTGTTTCGTGAGTATTAACTGAAGTTCTTTTGGCTGGAGATGATTCTTTTTAGATAAATTTAAGTTTCTATTGCATTTATTGTTCTTTTCTCAATTTTTCAATGTAAAACGCATAATATTTATTTCCTGGACTCTTCTTTCGCTATTCCCTGCATTGTTTCTCGAAAATTTCTAAGTTTTACCAAAGGTCCTTAGACTAAAGCGATGTCTCTAATCGAGTAAAACATCTAGCTTGCCTATGATTTTAAGATACAATACCTTCTTCATCTAATATCCCAAACATTCCTTCTTTCTTTTTGCGAGAACCAGCTAAAGAAGTTTTATGTTTTTATTGAGATAGTTCTTGTTATCTTCTCTCTTTGAGGTTTTGTAAATATTCATGAAAAGGTAGGGATTTATTAAGGCCGTTTTCAAGCGTAATATTACTGGAATTATCCAAGCCTGAAGCTCTATCACTGTGCTACTTTTGTAGAAACATCAATTATTGATGATCAAGAAACTTTTCCACATAAATTTACTTTTACTCATTCGCTAAAACTTTTGATTTATCTCTACTCTACAAAATACTGCTGCTCCTTAGTTTCTGGATGTTCGAAGGAAGGAAAAGAGAAGACGGAGCAGGTGGGTTTCTTAATGAAAAATCTCTGGCTCTCTTCTTTTGGAAGGATAAATGAATATCAGGCACTTCCATAAAGCCTTTTTCGTTTAATCTCAAACTTTTGTGGCGAAAAAAATAATAATAAGAATTATTGGTTTTTTCGTTATCTAAAAGATTTGGGGAGAATAACACATTCTTGAATTAAAAATAATAATTTACATTAATAGTATTACAAGTTCTTATTGATTATCTGTTGTTGTTTTTTTCTTTGCTGATTTTAGATCTTTTTGAAATTATGAGATAATAAAATTGTTGGTTTTTAGTAAAAAAAGTTAGAAATTAATCAAAGTTTGCATTGAAAAAATTAATGATTAACAATGAATCCGAACAGTTGTTGGTTATTGTGTCTTCATCGTAATTATCAGTATCTTTATCCAAGAGGTTTGATTGAGCAAGTGCGCAACTTAGTCTTAATAATCTAAAACAATGGGTTTTACTCAGACATCGAGAAGATTATTTGCAGACATCTTAAGAATTTCAGCCGAAAAATAAGTGAAAATTGATAAAATCTTAAAAATATTGCTGCTAAACAAAAACAGGATCATATTCAATAAAAGAAACCTATGAGTAATAAAACTAAACTATGAGAATATCTTTTTATTTTATTAACATTCTCACTATTTCATCTACATCTTCATTTGTAGATAAACAAAAATAACTGATTTCTTTGTTAAAAACAATGTGTTTGGTGTTCCAAATCTTCTTCATTTTCAACAATTAAAAACCATATCCATACCGATCGCAAGTTGTATTACATCATACGAATTTAGAATTCACTTATTTAAAAGCATTTTTCCTAAAAACGAGGAATAATAATAGCCACATTTCAGAAAAAAATAGCTAATCCTGCTTAGTTTTTTCTTAAATATAATTAAACCTTCTTATTTCTTCATTTAAATATCTTTCTTTTTACAATTTCTATATGTCAAAAACAATAATCATTCACTTTAAACAAATCTTGGCGCAAAATAAAGTTAAGAGATAGATCTAATAAATATCTTTGATTCTCTTAAATTCCTTTTTATTTTACTAATCTTGAAAGAGTCTCTCAATAACAATATATTATCTCCTAAACACAATGAAAAGAGAAAGATTTTTACAGATGATAGTTTGACTAAAGCTAAATAGATTAATTCGCATCAGTAAAGCTTTATTATCAATTTGATTGCTTGAATCCAGCAGGACAAAAAATATTCTTCCTTTTTATTCTTTTTTATGAATAAAATATAAATTGCCAATCTAATTTAGCTGATAATATCATTGCGTTTCAGAGATAGCACTTCATCTGTAAGGTTTTCATCAAGAATTAACAGATCGAAATGCATTGAGAAAGAGAGTGAAATGCTCCTTTATAAATGTTTAGCATGAAAATAAATAAGAAAATATATTTGGCTAGTTCGAATATTTTGTGTAAAAGTTTATTTGCTCAAGCTCATAAATCCTGATTTTGCACAATTCCAATAAAGACTACCACAATTCCCCTCCAATAATAATTTCAAAAACCAAAAAAAGCGCAAAAATTTTAAGGATCTAATTCAAATTTATTTTCAGACAGAGGATGGGGGGGGAGAGGAAAAGATAAAAATAAAAAAAAATAATAAAAATTAAATAATTTTTAATTTCAAAAATGGCCCAAGAAAACAAAGCCAAATAAAAAAGATAAAAAAATGAAAAAAAATGCTACTCCTTATTGTAGCAAATCCAGCGGCGATTTGTGAGGAAGTGGATATTCTGAAATGGAATATTGACGCATGAATTTTTGCTGAAAGAAACCCTCGTAGATGAATGATTAGTTAAAACAAAATACTATTTAAAACCGGAGCCAAAGGATCGTACCTGCTCACCAAAACACCACGTTATTTTAGTTTATAAAAACATCCAACTAATCTTTCATCTACTTCTTTCACCTTGCTGATAATTTCATATATACCGCGGTATATTCCACCCTCAAGATTGCACGCTCCTTCTCTAGAACTTACCCACCTGCACCTGACATCTATCATCAATCAAGAAAGCCATACGAATTTGCTTTGAACACACAGTTTTTTCATAAAAAAATCCTTAATTCACACGTCGGAATGGTACTCCTTAGTGTGGTCTAACTAGTCCCGCAGCTTATTTTTTTACCGCCAACGAATCTCCCAAGGCATACTGGAGGCAGCTAATATTGTTGTGTCTGCCTCTCATAAAATAATCAAAAGTTAAATCCTAGAAGATTTTGGAAGTTCAAGCAAAATCGGCCTTCAATCAATTTTTAAGGTGGGTAAAGACATTCTAGAGCGTTTTCACTAAGTAAATATATATTTTTAAAAAGACAATTCAAATCTGTTCAAATTCAGGAATACATAAAATAAAAATAAACCATAAAAAATGAATGAAAAATAAATTTTATGAAGGGGGGATTGAGAGAGAGAAAAAAATGAAAAATAAATGAACATTAAAAATAAATAGAAATCATATGATTTCAAAATGAAAAATAGCATTAGAGAAATAATGCTAATTATTTTAAGTTGTTGTTTTAATTCAACTTCAATATGCAGTTGTTAAGTCTTTGGAGGCAGGGAGGTCGAGTTAATTTGTAATTTTTAATTAATTCATAAAAGTGTTATCAATATTAAGTTATTTTGATTCCAATTTTTTTTTTATTTTGGGAAAATTAACGAGCAATCCATTGAAAAAAATTGTGAAAATGAGTGATTGATTAGTCAATTATTGATGTTACTACTAAAATGTTTTTTTTTGATTTAGTTTAAGCATAAATGATAAGGCCTTACACAGAACAGACACATCTACCACAGCATCTATACTCTAATAAACCGTTTTAAAGAATATTAGGCACTTTGTAGCCTCCTTATATCTGCGTAACTTATCGAATTTTTCCCCTTATGCTTGATATTCGATGCTTAGATTTATTGACATCTCCACAATATAATCCCATTCTTCTGGAGAAGCTTTCTATTGTTTAGAGAAAAAAACCAATAATTGATTTTGGCTCTGATTCCATTCAAATCTTGAGAGAGAGAAAAGCAAATAAGCAATATTACTCTATTTTCCTTGTCCAATTTTTGAAAGATCTTGTAGAGTCTAAGCTCCATTTATCTGATAAGCTCTTCGTCTTGTTTCTGAGCTTCTTCTTCAGAAACATACGCTGACTGTTCTCTAGTTCTCGTTTCTTATGGCTGCTGAGTGTGGATAGGTGATTGCTCTTTTTGATTTGGCGGATTGTTCATTGTATGCTGCATATCAATATTTGCTAGAGATTGTCCTGAGATGTTTCGGATCATCGTTTGAGATTACTGGTTGCTGAGTGGAGGCTTTTCAAAGGTCATTGGAGGAGTTCGTTGAGGCTTCTCTTAACTCCCTTAGAATTGAGATGGTTTTCCATTCAAACTGTCTTTATCTTGGGGGTATGACATTTGGAAGAAAGAGAGAGATTTCTATTGGGTTTCTCTGATGAATTTGCATAAAATTCAATTTAAAGCTAGTCGAAACTGCTAATTAATTAAACAAGAATATAAATCGTTTCAATCTAGATGAAAAGGAAAAAGGATGGGGAAAACACCAAATCAGCGAGAACAAACTAAAAAAGGAGAGAAAATCAATTAATCTGCATAGAAATGCCTCAATGTTTGAGAAAATTTCAAGAGTATGACAGAAATACATAAATATCCAAACATACACTCATTTTAATAACCAATCTTTGAAGAAACTCCTTTTATTTCTTGAAAGAAATCGACTCCAACAGCATGCATGAAATCTAGACCCAATCTTGGAGCAGTTTATTATGTGAAGTATCTTCCTTTGGTTTAGTTCAATCGAAGAATCTAATGATCTCTTTGACAACTTGCTCTAAAAGTCAAACATAAGATTATTAAGAAAAAGAAGAAGAGTATTATTTCTTGAAAACAATGCCATTTTTCCATAATTTTATGTACTTTTGTTATTGTCTTTGAGATCAGTTTTCATGAGCTGCACTTCATCAACTATCTCCTAAAACGTTGGTCGCTATGAAGGCTCTCGAATAAGGCACTTTCGCATCAAGTTAAGATATCTAGGGATGCCTCTTTTAGGAATCTCAACTTAATAATTGTTGTCATACCCAACTGTGCCGTAAATCTACTAGTGAGAGAGTCCCTTATATGGTATTTTCTTTGTGATGAGCTCCCTTTTTTAGAGTAAAAATCACAATTATCAGTCAAGAATATGGCTGAACGAATAAATAAATTCTTTAATTTGGAGTTTAGTTTCATTTTCAATAATTGATTTCTGCTGAGTTTAGCTTACCACATGATCATTCCAAAGGAATAGACATCTGAATGCTCCTAATACTATTCTCTTCTCATGATCTCAGGTGCCATCCATTAAGGAGTACCTACCAATCCTTCTGCTTTTCTTTCATCTTTCTTTTTGTTCAGCGTTGATTTGATTCGAGATAACCCAAAATCACACAATTTCACATTCCAATTTTCATCGATCAGCACATTCGAGCTTTTCAGATCGCAATGCATCACCTTACGGCCATGCAGATACACCATACCTGATAGCAAACATAAGCAAATTGTAAAAATAAAGATATTTTAAAAACACTTTAAACTGAATAAAATACCTAATGCCATATCTTCGATCATCGTGATAAGGTTTGTTTCGCTGAAGTTAGTTTTGTGTTTATGCAGATGATCAAAGAGAGAACCTTCTTTCAGGTATTCCGTAATCATGAAATATTGTGATTGATACAGACAAACACCCATGTAGAGGACGATATTTGGATGACGCAAATTATTCATTACTCTCACTTCTGATATGAAATCTTGAACTTTTCGAAGATGAAACTTAGAATTCTTCTTACCGAATTGCTGAGAAATGAAAGATAAATCAAGAAATGGTTAAATAAAGTGTAATATTATGAATTTTAAATAATGAATGTTACTTTGATTGCTACATCAGTTCTCTACCATTCTCCTTTGAAGACTTGGCCATAACTCCCTTCTCCAATTTTTTTACCAAACTCCAACTCTGTGTAGTCAATAATCAGCTTTTTATTGATTCCCATATCTCTGAGTAACTGCTCGAGTTGTTGCTCTGTTGAAAAATAATATGGTTAGGCGAGTTCCCACTTTTAATATGAAAAGAATACCTCTCTCATCTCTTCTGGACTTGACTTTATCAATTTCAACAACATCTTTAACTTTCTTTTTCTTCAGTTTCACTTAAGGTGTATTATTCTGATTGTTATTGTTGTTATTGTTTGCTCTTTCTTTGCTTGATTCTCTACTTTCTTTTGCTGAAGGATCTTTTTTGTATTTCTACTAAGGTGTTTATCGTTGTTTAGGCTTAGAATTCTAGTCTGAATCACTTGAAACAGAAGCTCCTCCATCTCCTTTTGAACGCTTTGTCTGCGCTGTAGGTTTATTTTATTCATCCGAGGATTCTTCCGAAGAAGTGCTCGAAGAATCTACAATATTATGCTATCCAGGGATATTTGCACTGTTTGGATTGTTATGAGTAACGCCGCCGCTTGATAGCATCTTAACGTTTCCCGTAGTATTAGTGTTATCTCCAGTTGAACTTGCTGATGTCTGTGGGCCTAGTGCGTAACTTCCAGTAGATTTCATACTTTCTGATTTTTCAACTTACGGCATGTCTTTTTGGATTCCCAGCTTAAACATAACAGGAATTTAAAAAAATATAAAGAGTTAAGCGCTCTTACCTTTTAAAGAGTGCTTTATGTCTCACTGGAGAAGGCTTATGTTTAATTTGTATTAAAATTAAGAATGATAGGCTTCGATAGCACGAAATCAGGTCTAAAAACAGAAAAACTCATTTTACTTTTGTTTAATAAAAAAATAGTACTTCAACGAGCTAAGGTCCTTGTTCTTGAAGTAATCAGGCGTGTTGTGCTGCGAGAATGATCCATTGACATCAGATTTGGCACGATGATCTAGTGTATCTTGTTCAGAAACACTACTACCATTTTCGTCTTCTTTATTTTTCTTCTCCTTTCGTGATGGTTTATAATCAAGACTTTAAGTTTCTTAAGCCATTCCAGCATTTTACGACGTTTCTTTCTTTTATCTGACTTCATTAGCACTTTCTAATTGCTCTTGATAATTTTACTATTGAAACATGTTGACTATTTCTTAGGCTTGCTTATCCACTGTTTTTTCACCCACCATAAGGTTAGTTTGATCCTACTCTGACGGTTCATTGATCTCAGATTATTTCTTAGGCGAAGTAGGTATTTTGCAGGAATCGTGTTTACTCAGTTATCTCTCTTTTAATTCAGGTGGATTCTACTGGAAAAGTTTGTCCTCAGAGAATACATTTGAAGATATCCCTGGAGGTTTGCTTTTGTTGAACTATGTTTCCCCACTTGGATTAAATGAGCCAGCAGAATGAACTTTATGTATAAGATTCTAAGCTGATTTTTGCTTTTAATTTTTGAGTTAAGCGTACATTTCTTCGTCTTCGTCGTCAGCGAAATGCCGGAAAGTATCTTTTGGTCCCTGTTGATATTTCATTTGGATTTAAAATCAAACTCATTTTTTTAAAATAGTTTCAATTATTTTTTTACAAATAAGGCTTCCGTATCATGTTCTTAGTCTTAAGGCAGGTAATTAAGTGAAGGCGAGTTCTTTCTTTTTAATTTTATAACACCTCCAAGGTCGTCTTTGCTGGATGGTGCAGATGCAGCGTTATCTCTACTTTTGGAGTGATTTTTCAGCACAGGAGGTTCGTAATCTGGAGTGTCACTTTTTGGATCACTTGAGCTTCCATATTCCCCTTAATCTCGATGTTGATGCTTCTGCTTTTACTTCTTTTTCTTTTTCTACAAAGGTGAACTCTCAGTTTATCCTTCATCTTTTGGGGATCTCTCTGGGATGTTGTAACGCGAAGGCTTTTCGTAAAGACTATTGTCTTCATAATCATTGGAGTGGTGCTAATCATTATTATCATCAGCATTCTTTTTTTTTTCGGGCTAGCCGATCTTACCTTTATTCTCTTCATAATCTTCTTCTTCAAGAAGCATAAATTTATCCATACCGTTTATTCGAGTCGATGAATTCAGTGAATTCAGGGCTAAACATTGGAAAAATCAAAATGAGAGTGAGAGAAAAATATGTGGAAGAAGAAAATAATAGGAGACAGTAATATTTTACAATTTTTTGCTGATGATGCACTCTCATCCTCCTCACGGATGCTAAGGTAGTTTGGCTACCCTTGCTTAAGATTCTGGAGATTCTTCTCACCTCGGATCTGTCTGCTCCTCTTCATGATGAAGGACTTGGCTTCCTAGCTGAGCTTCTTATTGTAGTACTTCTTAAGCATCTCCTGGTACTTCTGGAAGATCTTCCGCTTGCCGAGCGCCTTCATGCCGATCGCGTGCTCCAGCTCCTCTTCCTTCAGCATGCATATGCTCTGTCCGCAGATCTGATTTGTCTCGAATCCCGGTGAGAACTCCGCCAATCCGATCGATTCCAGCCATCTGCATACGTCCTCCGTAGTCCATTCACGTACTATTCTCGAGAGAGGCACCTTCCGTTGTATTCTGTTACCGCAAAGCTCATTTACGATCCTGGGGGAAGTTTTTGAGGATGTGATAGCTCTCCATGGCTTCCAATATGTCTATTGCTTTCGTGTCATCCAATGAAATCTGCAGACTCGCTCCATTCGTCCGATAAATGTCGTTCGTGTCTACCACCTCCGTTGCGATCATGTTCGACTTTATGTCTACTGCGCTCTCCACATTCGTCGCAATGGCCTTCAATTTAACCAAATATTTATTTTTTTTAAATTAGTCTAATTTTTTTCTTTTTTGTATTTACGAAATCATTATCTCTATTGCTGTTATCCATATTTGTGTAAACATTCTAGATTTCGCCTTCATTTGTGTGTGTCTCTTGGTTGCATGAAACTGCGAATTCCTCTCTGACATTGCTTTAAATTTCTACAGGTTTGGCTTCATAATCTGCATTCTGCAAATCACTCTCATTGTTCTTTTAGTCGTTTGGTGAAGTATTCTCTTTTTTTGAAGGAGATTCTGGAGAATCTTTCTTTCTCTATGGATCTTCTTCTTCTCCTGAAGTTTCATTAAAAAAGAAGAATAAGTCCCATCATAAATAGAACATAACCATTGTGCATCTTATTTACTTTGATCAGTATCATGTAAAGATCCATTATTATCTCCTTCTTGATCTTTTCCACTCTTATGTCTCTCTAAAAAAGGGTAACAAAACAAATAGAGAATCCCCATTCTTCTTTCTTTTACTAATCCTTTCATACCTCCTCTTTCTCCCTCGCCCTTGACATACTTCTTATCATGCATCCACTCTCCTTCATAGACTTCATTTGTTTTCTGATAAGTGATTTTTCCTTTCCCTTCTCTCTTTCCCTTTAACCTTGATTTAATAATAACTCTTAGCCTGATCTAATTTTAGGGTAAATCAGTTATTTTACCATTATCCAGAATATACATCTCCATTTTTGTAGAAGTAACTTCCGATTCCATTTCTTTGATCATTCAGCCAATCTCCTGCAAAAATTAACAAAAATGAATTCAAAATTTATTTGCTTGTTCGTTTTGTTGATTTATTTCGATAACAAAGCCCAACTCACCTTCATACCGCTCATTCGAGGAATAGAAATACTGTCCTTTGCCTTCTTTTTTGTCTTTATTCCTATTTGTGTTCCAAAAATTAATCATAATGCTTTTTCACTATTTATCCTTCCTACCATTGTCCGGAGTAATAATCGCCGTTCTAATAGTATTGCTTTCCAAAACCTTAGCGAACATTGCTACTCCACTCGCCTTCATACCAATCACCATTTCCGTATACCATGGTACCTTTTCCTGACTTCATGCCAGCCCTATCCAAGCCTCCTATGAATTGTAACCAAACACAGACATTCATTTATTTGAGGGGATACTAGTTGAAAAAGTTGGGTTACCTTCATACCTATCTTGACTGTCAACTGGAATTTATTTGGATTGCTTGTTTTTTTCATCATCAGAATCATTCTGGATCTTCAAAAATCTTTTCAGTAAGTCCATTCTGTTCCCACATAAGATTATTCAGACATATTTTTGAATAGATTAGAGATTGATAGTACCTGCAAGGTACAGATTGTAGTAGATTTGTTTGATTGTCTTCTAAAATGGCAATTAAATGCAATACACTGAAAAAATTATCTTTCCTGTTTTTTCTTCTTTTATTTCTAATGAAATTGCCTATGTGTGTCTGTATCAGAAAGTGTTGTTTTCCCTCAAAAAAGATTAGAGTATATATCAGAGAAGTTTTAATGCCAGTATCACATAAAAATCATTTAATTGTTTGTGAGCTTACTTATGACTTGATCCTTTGTAATATTTTCATTCGTTTTAGTAAGAGAAGCCCATTCTCTCCCCAATGAGCTCTTTTAGTTTGAAAAAAAATTTAAAAATAGTGATAACAAATTATGAATATTTCAAAAGTATTTCATTTTGTTCCATAATCAAATTGCATTATTATGGTCTTTCATTATTGAATAATACAAATAAATCTTCGAAATTTTTGGTATTTAAACATTTTTAGAATGAACACTCAATATATTCTATCAAATGGAAGATTAAACTTATTGCTTTTAATAATATTAACTGGAATAACGATAAAAAAATATTTTGAAAGTGCATTTTACAGATACAAAATATATTTCTTAGAACAACAATGTTATCCTGAAAACGCATTATGAAAGCATCACGATTCTCAGAAAAGCTAGTAAGAAGTGATAAGGGCTGAAGTGAGACCACCAAGACCAATGAGACCATCATTAGCACTCTTTCCGAGAAGAGTGGGCCACAAGTTTGCAGCTGTAAAATAATCCAAACATAATCAATTAAAAACTAACAATTCATTTTATATTTGCTTTTCTTACCTTGTCCAGCTGTGATTGTATCACCAGAAGTCTTGAGAACACTCAAATAAAGATCTGTTCTGGCTTTCTTGAGTTTCTTCATCTGGCCAGCGAGTTTCTGAGTATCCTCTTCGGAAGTTGAAGCTAGAATCTTTTGGCTGACATTTTGCTCCTCCTAGAAGTTAGAAATAAGTCCTCTAACGTTTTGAATGTGGTTGCAGATAAGACCTAGAAGCCAGCAAGTAGAACCGTTCTTGCCATCAGCTTTGTGATCTCCTTGGATGAACTTGACTGTCTTAAGAATAACGAGATTATCGAAATACCAGTAGAGACCGAAGAAGAATCTGCAGAGAATATTGAGAGCCTTGTTTAACTCATCGTTATCTTGCTTCTTGACGAGCTCAATGATCTTCTAGATTTCATTGATAGACTTGAAAAGTCTGAACAACTTTCTGGCATCTTTCATTCCATCTGGAAAGCAAGTTCAAAAGTAATATTAAAGCGTCGGATTTTAATAAGTATTTAAGAATTTTACTGAAGATTCCTGTAAAGCGAGCAGCCATTTCTTTGTTGCCTGTGTTAGCGAAATGCCACTTCAAAATACGAGATGCATACTGAATAGCCTTGCAGAATTTATCTCTGCCCTCTATTCAAAAACAATGGAGATGATTAGATAATATTCTCATATCAAGAATAATCTATCAAGGGGCAGACAACGAATATCCTTACCAGTCTTATTGATCCAAGTGATAGTTCTGTTCATCTTTTTTTATTCCTGTCGAAGCTAGCTTAATATGAAATGAATTGTTTTTTGGGAAGAATTTAATTATTGATTATTTTTTTAATTCCCACTCAACTTGAGATCCTTAAATCGCTCGTTCTCTCTTGTATTGTCTTAGTATTGGTTTTTTTAGATCTTATCGCGCATTACAACCTTTCCTCGATTTTCTTAATGCGTTGTAGATCGTCATGTAGAAGAAATACGCATGCACTTTTACGCTTTAACATTTTGATCCGAAAATATTCTCATATCAAACTCTCATCTTTTCCCAAGAAAGATAGAAATAAATACCAAAGCAACTCCACTTTTATTGAAGCAGATAGATTATCATTTCATATAAAAATAAGTAATCAAGAAGGTGAAAATCAATTAGAAATCAATATTTAATACTTGACTTTCATTATGAAATAATGTTTAATATTTGAAGCAAAAAATTGAAATTGTATCAAATAAATTCTATTTAATCTATAAAAAGATGAAAACTTAATTAGAAAATATTATTAACTAAGAGAATGTTGACCATCTAATTGAATTTCAAAATATGATAATCTTTGGCCAAAAATCAAATAAATTCTTCAACAAAGAAGAAGAAATAATAGATAATATAACTAATAATATACTGATTAAGCCTGTCGTCAACATTTTGATATTCTACGAAAAACTTGATTAATTACTCTAAAATAATCAAATATTTGTTGATAACTGTCACTCAAAATGACCATAAATACCAAAAATGTACAGATCTTAGAGATAACTTCAATATGTTTTCAATGCTTCATGACTTCATTTAAGATAAGTTGAAGTCTTAGGAAGTCAAATAGTTATTACCAGTACTTTATTCTTCCCCAATATCGCAGCACATAAACCGCCAAGAATCGAAAGATAATTGAAATTATCACTGCTATCACTAGCAGATCTGTTACAAAAACTATCAGATACGATGTCATAGCTTTATTAGATTCACTATAATCCTGCCCGCTAACTATTGAGAGAATCAAATAA
>Ga0302284_1001071_pt1 | contig 12460 bp, 7 predicted proteins | sample III_Fen_E2_1_FD_198760 | JGI IMG/M metagenome (GOLD analysis project Ga0302284, IMG submission 198760) | Peat permafrost microbial communities from Stordalen Mire near Abisko, Sweden - III_Fen_E2_1 | ecosystem: Environmental > Terrestrial > Soil > Wetlands > Permafrost | place: Sweden: Abisko...
TATTCTGAAAGTCAAGCAGTTCTGCTTCAAGACTTGTTTGTCCAGTAAAGACAAAGTTAACAAAGTTCTACTAAAGAGGCTCAAAAACAGGTTCAGGAAATATTTTACGCACATAAAATAGGCATCCACTGCTCCCAATTTCAAATACCATCTTGTAGTCTAACACCAGAGGTTTTTTATCACCTACAATAAAACGCATACGATTGTTTCTTGTGCTTTGATCCTTTACGAAGTATCCTGAAGTACCAATTCCAATTTTGCAATGAGTTGGTTAAATTTGTTCTTAGTTTGGAAAAACCACATCATTCTTTCCAGGTAGAGCATTACTTCCCATTCTCATGACATCAACTTTGTTTAGTTATTGGGTCTATTCATTATTGATAACTATTTTATCCCTAAATACATCTATTTTACTACCTGAACAAAAAATTCATTTATTCAAAAAGTTTGGTTGATTCTGAAAATTAATAAGAATAACCTGTTTGGAGATATTTTATGGAGGACTACTCTATTTTATTGGAGAGAATAAGAGACAGATAATCAAAATCATTATGGCTTGTATTACTCTAAGATTCCTCTTTTACTACAAACTAGTACTCGAAGAGTAGTTTGCGTTTAGAAGGAATATCCCAAAAGCTGTTAAAAAATATCAGAAAGTCACTGATTGAAACTCTAAACTATTTATCAGGATCAATAAGCTAGCGTATGTATCTCATTTAGTATTCATCGAGATTGCAGTCTCCTTTTTCATACACAAAGTTGTGGAAATTGTTGCTAAACTCTTCATAGTCTACCTCTCGCAAACGTCCAAAAAGTAACTTCCAAAGTTTCAATCCTTATTCCATTTAACAATAATTTGATTAAGTTTTAATTTTAAGAAAACTTTCTCAAAGTAATAAAGATTGGGGAAGAGAAGGGATATTATTGGGGTTTAATAGAAAGGTAGTTATTGAAATTAAAATCCTTGATATCCTTTAATTTCCATGATTCAATTAACAAGCAAACAAAATTAGAAAATTCTTAAAAGAACAAAGACAATCTTTCTTTTTATCATTTTTTCTCGAGGTTATCAGAATTTTATGATGAGATTAAAGATAAAAGTTGTTTTCTTTCTACGAGATTGTCGTCTTCCTTCTTTTTTGATTCTTTTAGAAAAAATGACAAATGAATTAAATCAAACTCGAAGAACTTCTGTTCTTTATGTATTTACCTAGCCTTCTTGTTGTGCTCTTTTGGATTATGTTATCATCTTGAATTAGAAAAAATAAATGTAAGAATAATGATATTTTTTAAACATTTTTACATATCTTAGTGTTCATGATAATGAGTTCAGTGATAACGCCAAGAATGAAAGCATTGCGGAAATGTTTTAAGATTAGCTTTTTACTATTAACTTAAGTTTCTAAGAACTTGCTTTCTGTTATTTTGAAAGTATTGAATCGCTTTAGCTTAAATAAATCTTTGCTTTGTTTTCCGTTTGGGCTACTCATTTTTTGACTTTTTTGCTTTCCCAAATTGATAAATAATATCTTTTGTTCAATTGTTTTAATTTAATTTCAGATAATTTCATTATCTTTACCTTTTTTCTTGAAAAATAAATAAAAAAGTCAAAGAAAAATAATTTTAAAGATATTAAGACAATGATTTCAACTTAGCAATCTTTAAAATTATCACTTTTGATTCATAAAGGATTTTAATTTTGAAGAAATTGAACTAGCTCATAGTAAATACGTTTTTGAACATGAATATTTCAGAACACATAAACACAGTGGGTAAGAATCGACTTATTGATTTTTCACAATTATCTAATCTATCATATATTAAGATTGTATCCATAATTAGTTATGAAGATAATTTATTAAATTCATCCAAGAAATCCTTGTGTCATCTTCTTCCTTCTTTTGAAATGTATTTTATCTTTTTTGCTTTAACAGCTAATATTAAAGTTTTAAGGGTTGATAAAATAGATGTGATTAAAGTAAAAATATAAGCAGTAAACAAATAATTGTTTTGGTTTAATGACATAATCAATAAGGCGCAATTTTAATTGGTAAAATATAATGAGCATAGTTTTCAAAAGAGACTTTGCCATTATCGTTGCTGTTGAATCTCTTCATAATATTCTTGATATCGGCATCAACAATGAAAAGTTTTAATGATCCTATTGCTTTTTTAAGAGAATCATGAGTGATTTATCCATGCTATCTCTTGTCTTCGAAAAATGCAAATAGCTTTTCTAAAGAAAAATCCTTTTACTCCGATAATTCTCTCTTCAGCCTTTCAAGCTGATATTCTCCTGATATTGATTCTCTTAGTAAACTAGAGACAATTTGTTTTGTTTCAGGGCTGAAGGAATCCTAAAAAATAATTAAATTAGAACGAAACAATTAGTAGTTTAAAGTTTACAAATCTAAAGGTTTTTGCATCAAAGAAGGATATCCTATTTTCAAGTAGATTTTTGTATTCTTGTGAAAGTGGCTTAAACAACGCTTCAATTTCTTCAGTTCTAAGTAATAATATTAATATGACAACAATCTTTTTAGAAATCTTACTTTAAGACACTGTTAGGACTAATTCGAGAAAAGAAGCACTGTATTTACTCATTTGAGAATTCGATCTTTGCTTTGCTCAAAAAGTTCTAAAAATTATTTGCGATAAGAATATCTTGAGAATCCAAATCAAATGCCTTCAAAGCGTCTTTTAAATTGAAATCTGCTCTCATTGAAAGGCTTTCTTTTAGACTTTCTATTTCTCTAAAAACTGAAATCATTTTGGATAATAGTTGAGTAAGGTTTTCTTGCTAATTTGGTAATTGTTAAGTTTCAGCTATCTGTTTTGAAGGATATTAACTGAAATTATCTGATTATTGCTTTAAAGGAGAAATATATTCACTTCCTTTTTTATCTTTATTCAATAGTTTCTATTCATCTAGGAGTTAAGGGAGTGGTATTTCAGCAATTTATGCTTTTGCAGGATTAATCAATTCAGATGATGAGACTTTTTCTTATTTTTGATTGATATTACCCTCAATCTTTTCATTGATGCTCCTTTATATTTACTATTTAATTTAAGATTTATTCTCACCTCCATAATGCAATTCTTCAGCCCTTTTGATCTTGCTATCATTGATAGATTCGAAAGATAAATCGTTTTTCTTACTACTATTGAGAGAATAAAGGGCTCTTTCTTTGATTTCATTCTAAATTTGGTTGCTTATTTCCTCTTTCTACTTCTATCTGTTTATTAATTCTTCAGCCTTTTAAACCTTCGAAGTGTTGTCCAATTCGGAAGATAAATCTCTACGTTAACGCTATTTGCTAGTCTCTGAAAGTCTTTCTTAGATAACATTATTTATTGGAGTTTTAATATCCTCTTTGTGTTGAAGCTGACGAAGGTACTCTTCAGCCCTTTAATTTTTTAAGGCGCTGTTCAGTTCAGATGATAAGTCTCTTTTGTAGCTCTAATTACTTTTATCTAATTCCTTTTCTTTAAGTTCCCTTTTGATTTAACTTCGAATTCCCTCCTTGAACTCTTGCTCATAAAAAGATTCTTCTGCCTTTTTAACCTTTAAGATATTGTTGAAGTCTTAGCTTCTTTGATAACTTGAATTGTTAATGTCTTGAACCTTTTCCTTGATTTCGCTGTTAATTTATTTTTTTAATTCTTATTTATAATCTAAGAAACAATCTTATTAAGGTTCTTGCCTGTAGTATTTTTTCAAAAGGGATTCTCTATTTTTTGTAGCATTGATTTCTTCAGGATTTCTTTATTCCAACTAAAAACTATTTGTTCTTTACTTACCTAGACTATTTCTCATATTAGAAACAGTTTTGCTGTCTTCTTAATTTTTATATTATCCAGCAACTGGATTGTAATATGAGCTGCTAACATTAAAAACCTCACTCTTATTGTGAGGCTTTTAAGTTTCCCAATCTTAGCCTAGATCTCCCTTTGTTGGAGTAACATTAACGCTAAAATAGTTTTCAATTTTTTTATTTGCCTTAGAATTTGCATAGTCTTAATAAATCTTTTCTTATCTCATATTACTATCTTCTCTTCTTTAATGATTCTTTACATGCTGAGAATGAGATCTAACCTTTGCATATTTTTCCTATTAAAAACTAATTTCAGCATTTTCTTTTTATTAATCCATAGGATAACTTCGCTTTTTTGTTGAACTTTTCATTTGAGAAATTGAAGAACTCTCTCTTTTGTTTTCTTGTTACTAGAGAGCTTGATTAAAATATATTTGCTTGGATCTCTTGAAAGGCGTTAAGCTTATTTCAAGATCAAGAACTCCTATTTTTCCATCTCTATCATGATCACATCTTCGCAAAATGTTTAATATATCGTCGCTTGATGTATTTCCATTCATCGACTCAATAAAATTTAACAGATCACCATGCTCTATCTCAGCGTTAGTCTATCTCAAAGTTATACATCGAAAAGCAGATGATACTTTAAAATCCCATCTTTTTGAAAGTTATTCCTTCTATTATTCAACAGATCTATACAGCTGTAACTCTTTTTCCAAAATTCTAATAAGACGCCATTCTATTTCACTTGTAACTTCAATTATCTTTCTCCTATGGGGGATCAACTCTACTTTAAGCTGTCTTAAAAAATGGCTACTGCTAGGAAGAATCATCTTCAAGAAGCTTTGTTTCAACAAATGTAAATGAAATTACTATTCATTTATTGATTATTATCTTAATATCTAAACGCATTTTCTCTTTCTTTTCTTAATAAATCAAAAAAAATAAATAAATCAATACCTCGTGTAGCCCATACTTTCTCTTGAGCGGTTGTATGTGAAAAATAGTTAGTCAATCTCTCTAGATAAATGCCTAACCGAATAGTCTTCAAGAAAATATGATAACTCTTCCCTTGATATTCCATTATTTCCATTGCAAAGCTTATTAAAGAGAGCCAAGGGATCAAAGTTTTCCTATTCTGCCAGCACCTATCTTACCTCCTCTACTGCCCTTTCATTTTCAGCTACTTTCTCTAAGAGATTTGAAATCAGTTTTTGAGTCTCCTGTGTTAACATTTCACAAGTATCAAAAGGTGTTCTTTTAGAAATTGAATTTAATGATAACTTTCTAACTGAAATTAATCATCTTATCTTTTTGGTATTTTTTGGTATTGCTATGAATAAAATTTATCCTTAATATTAACTTGATTTCTTTCAATTAGCAACATCAAATTTATCAAATAATTATTGATAAAATTTCTTCAAATTAATATTGCTTTTGTATTTCAACCAATAACGTAATCTGATAATTACATTGGCAACAAATACATTTTTTCAATAAATTTAAACTGCAAATTAAAATAAAAGGAGAGCTAAGAAAAATGCAAAAATACTTCACCCAAACAGCACCTAAAGAAGAGAAAATAAATCCCTAAAAGAGGATATGGAAATAAACTGAAATGATTTATTATTAAAAATGAAAAATCTATGCAGTTCGGGAAAGGTTAATTAATGTTTTCTAATTCTTATTATTGATAAATAATAAAGGATTATTACATGTTAATAAAATCCAAAATAAATATTTTTAAATGAAGCTATGTTTATTAATTGAATAATTTTTATTTATTTAGTTTTTCCATTTGGATAATTTGTTATTTCTCTTTCAAATAAAAATAGAGACTTCCATTTTTTAATTTTTAGTTTCAAGCTAGTGACTATTATATATCATTGATATTTCCTTATTGAATACACTCTTAATTATGTACTTTTGAAGAGAAACTTGTGCAATTAAAATCTGCTAAAAATCACTAATTCTTACAATATTCAAACAAACATAGTCAGTCTTCAACTAACTTTCATATTTCAGCTTGTTTACAATCAAGAGACAATGATTGAGACAATCATCCCAATAATTTAAGGATTTTTTTTGCATTCTTCTTAAAATGTACAAGTTTTAGAAAGAAACAAAGAATATGAGTATTCCTATCAACATCGAATATAAAAGTATGAAAGTTAGTTAGTTGGTTTAACAGATATTTCAATACCGTTAAAAGAAAATGAGTGAAACATTCAATGAAAGCATTGTATGTATTTCTCACTGTAACTCTCAAAGGAGATTTCTCTAGTTTCTGGGTAGAAGTGAAGATGGTTGTACATTTGAGTTTGATTGATGAGAAAATGCTGCATTTTGCAAGCCACTGTAGCTTCCTGGATTATTGTTGTTGTTGTTAGTACTTCCTTACCCAGTCAAACCTCCACTCGGTTGTAGGAAATTCGAGTAAAGTAAAGGAAAGCTTGTATGCGATTATCCCATAGAAAATCCTTAACCTTGTGAAGATAAATTACTGGAATTAGAGTGTTCATAAGCAAGCAGATTTCTATGAGGCTAAGAATTTTGAGTTGTATTGAATGCCCCCGACCCAGCGAGATCGTTAAACGCATGTGTCGTAGTATTGAAATTGATGGCACTGGAATTACTCACAGGTTAATTTGCGCCGATGATATTGTTAGCAGCATTAGATATGAAGGTATTTGGTTTTTGTGCCTTATTCAAAGGATTGTTAGTTTTTTGTCGAGATCTATCAGGTTAAGCAGTAGTTTAATAAGAAGCTCCTGAATTCCTCGTGTTCTTTTAGGATGAATTTATAGAAGAAGATGATGAAGGGAGGTTTGAACTTGTTGGTATTCTGGCATTTGGATTTTATGAATAAAAGTTTGACATGGTCATATTTTATCCAGTCTTGAATTATTGTGGAATTTAGAAGGATTACTACTACTACTACTGCTGCAATGGCTGGTTTTGTTGATCGGAGAGTAATTTTTATTGTCTTTGATTGGTAGGAATAATTGTTCCAGAAGTGATTTTATCTTGACCATAGATCACTTCCTAATATTGAGTTAGCTACATTGGTAATGGAGGAGAAGTCATGATGTTATTAGCTGGCACATAACTAGCTTAATTTGGGCTGATTGGTGATTTCAGCACAAAAGTTATGACAGTTCTACCAACTTAGATACCAACTTTTTCACTCAGAATAGGATAATCTTTGTCAAGTCGAACAAGTGTACCAAATTTAGAGTTGTTATCAAACAGTAAGAATTAGTTACTTAAAAACTTTATGTAACTATGGCATCTGCTGACTGAAATGTCTTGTACTCTAATATCGCATTGATGACCACGACCCTGAAAAATTGATTTGAAGAGAAAAATGATCATTTTTAAATCAAAAAGAAAATGAGTATGTTTTTGGCTAATCTTGTGAAGAAAAAAAACACTTTTTTACCAACTTAACAGAATCTTCATCAGTAAAGAGATTATGGATGATGTAAAGCCCCTTGGATACTTTTTTCTCTCTTGAAATACCTTCCAAAATAATATAATTTCCTTCTGGTCTGGGCACTTCAATAAGGGACATTTTTTTATTATTGATGTTCACTACCTTGGGTAAAGGTTGCTTACATACTTCACACTCTAAATTTCTTATCAAATAATCAAAAAAAATGTTAGGAGATGTTATGCTCTCATTTGCCTTTGCTTACTTCCATTTGAAGGATGAAATAAAGGGGGTTTATTTTTTATGAACTTTACTTTCCACCCAATGTTTCAAGCACTCAAAGTGCATATATTCACAAGAACCTTTGCAATTGCAGGGGTTCAACAAAGGATTCTCAGAACATTATTCCTCTTCACACAGACATATTCTGCAAGTTTTCGTTTCAGTTTTTGAGTAGTCTATCGTAAAATTGTATTGCTCTGACTGTTTAATTTTAATCGAAAAAAAAAGCAGTTACTTTATCTCCACAGTCAGCGAGAATGACAAAATTATTAATTTACATCACAGAATATATCGTTGGTAGTCTCTAATCCAGTTTCTTCTGTGTTTTTTTCGATCACACAATACTCCAATCTCCCAAGTTTAATCATATCCCCAACTTGCATTGGGTAACCCTTGTTAATTTTTAAAATGCGATGAAAAATGAAGAAAGAAAAAAAGTTTAAATGCAATGAATTACCTTTTATTATTCTTGATTTCCCTTTAGTGTTCGGACTATTAAATAAGGATCCTATGGAGAAGGATCATATTTGTTTTTATTGGAACCATCTGCGCCACTTCCCTCGCTTGTATTAGCATCTTAGGACGATTAAACAGGATTGATAAAGAAGCTCGCTGTTGTTTGTTGTTCAATTAAACCACGCAAATGTTCAGAAATATTCAGAAGAAGAAAAACAAAAACATATGGGAAAGAAATTCTTAGTACTTGCTGAATTTTATTTTTGGGAGATGCTTGCAAGAATCTTTGCATTTTCTTCTTCAATTTTGTCTTTGAAGCCAATTATTTTAATTTCTTTATCATCTATGTGTTTTTCAGTTATAATATCAATTTCATAAGAATTAAACTAAAAGAAAGAATTATTTTCTTTTAAAAGAAGGATCTCTTTATTGATGTCTATAATAAAAAAGATGAGTTTTTACCTGAGCTAATGATTTAACAGGAATTATCTATTCTATGCTTTTCGCGGATGACTGCCTTGCTTTCGTAGTCAAAGAGACAATGAGAATCTTTCTCCCATATTACGCATTTTATTTCAACTCTTTCAAAAAAAAAAATAAATTAACAATATTATCATATTCTGAGAAAAAGAAATCATGCAAATCTTTTTGAATTCTATTACTCTTTTCTCTCTTTGCTTTATCTTGGATTCATGCCTTTAGCTAATTCAGTACTTATGCACAAATTTTGCTTCCTGCTTAATTGTAATTTCCTTTTCACTCTTCTCTTTGTTAATTTTCGCGTTTTTTTTTCTTCTCCTATTTAATCAATTTTCCCTTCAAAATTATTGCTATCTTGTTTAAAAGAATAGAAACAAAATATTGGTCAGTTATGCTCCTTTTATTTTTCATATTTAGGCTAGATTCTGGAAAATAAGCAAATAGTGATTAAAATTAATTTTAAATGACTTTAAAAAAGATTCTAGTTTCGAAGAATTACTATTCTCATTACTATTTCGAAATGAAGTCAAATCAATTTGATATTTTTATGAGATTCTCACTAAACTTAGTCTTACTTTTTCTCTTTATTTTGCTTAAAATTGAATTTTTATCTAGAATAAAGAAAACTTTAATTCATTTGATTTTTAAAATATTTTGAATCAATTATCATTTCCTTTTCTTGCTTTTTTAAATGGTCATTTGAGAGTTTTAATAAATTTTTTTTTGTTTTTTTGTAACTAATTTTAATATTTATGACAATAATGATATAAATGTTCATTAATTTGAGTAGAAAACAACAATAAAAAGAGATTGTCAATGATTTAATGTGCTTTTTGTTTCATTTAGTTTGTTTCTTGCAAAGTCATCTCAAATTTGAGTTGGTTAAGCCATAGTTAAGAAACTTGCTATCAAAAACTACAAATATTAAAATCAGGACAATTGTATTTCATTCTACCTTTGACTCACTAAAATGATTCCCTAATTTAAACTTGGAATTAAAGAAACTAGTGTAATTTTTATTTTTTATGGCATTGTAATATTTGTAAGGCTATTTATTAAATTCAGTAAAAATTAATTTTATTATTAATACTCTTATTATGCTTTTCTTTTTAAGGTTCCCTTCATAATTTTAGTTGTCAAAAATAATAGATTGAGGAATTGATTCCTTTTTTAATTCACAAAACGAAGTTGAACAATTCATGCTTTGCGTTTTTCATTATCTTCAAAGGAAAAATTGATTCCTTGAAGAATTTATTTTTACACAAAAAAAGAGTAGAAAAAGCAAACTAAGCTCCCTTAAATCATATTGATTTTTAATGAGCAAGATTTTTTTAAAGGTATCAATAGTCAGCTTTCTCATATGTCTTTGCGCATGTGAGAGTATATTAGAAGCCTAAGAAGCAATAATAAAAAAAGAATATGACCTAACTAAGAAACTTTCATAAACTCGACTAGAAAAATCATTTGAAGAGATGTAAAGAGATCCATAGTTTATTCAATTCATTTAAAGAAGTTTTGCGTAAGCAAAACACAAAGAAGAAACAATCTAAATATATGGAGTCCTTTACTTTTTTAGTTTCTTGATAGTGTACTTTGTAGTCCTCTCTATGAAAAATTAGATCAAAAAAGTTCTGAAAATGAAAATCTTACATCTAATCAACAATATTCTAGGGTAAATAGTTTCTTTATTTGATCATTATTAAATTATTTATTTTTTGCCATTTTGTTTAGAGATATATCCATTATCTTGTTTGTTTCCTCTCTATTATTGATTATCAACTACTTTGGAGGTCTCAACTTTCTTGATAACTATATCTACATTGACTCTCTTTGTATGGCAATAGTTCTATTTTCTATTGTATGGCTAGGAATGGGAGTTTTTAATATTTTAGTCAGCTAAACATAAGCTAAAATATGGAGAGAATACGAAAGTCAAATCCCTTTTAGAAAATAGATTAAAAACGATTATGAGAATTTGCATATGCTAATAAATTAATAGAGGTATTATCCTAATTCGCATCCAGACTAATCATTTACTGCACAACAATTCACAGAAATGCGTATTAAACGCAATATCCTTGAATACTTCTTAATCCGTCAGGAATTCATTGCCCCTTCATTTCAACCAACATTCACAGAAAGCTTTTTGAGAGAAGATTTTGATTTTTCCAACTACTTGCTTAGGTACAAATTATATTTTCTAACTCATATTGATTTTATTCGTATCCTATTCAAACAGATGTCTTGGGGAACTAGGAAAAAAGGTATTCAAAATAAATGGAGTGAGTGTTTTTATTCTACTTCTATTGATAGCTATGAGGGTAAGTATTGTTCTAATTGACTAAGAAAATGAATACATTTTCTATGTGATGACTAGCATTCCATTAATCATCATGATTTACTTAGTTATTTTCTGTAAAAAAATGATGGCAAACTATCGCTCACTCGTTCATACAGTTGACAACCCTGTTGAAGTAAAGTTCACTGAATTTGAAAAGAATAGAGATCCAATGGCGAATTTTGATAGATTAAAAAAGCCTACATTTTTTTAAAATGAAATCAACGCCAATAATAGTTTCAATAAGCATGAAAACCTCTTTTGGTTTAGTCGTCCTGATCTTTGTTATCAGTTCATACACATCCCACTTTTTATTTAGGCAATTTGGATAATTGAAATGCTTTACGAATTCTACACTCCTAAAATATATCTCTACTATTTGCTTCTAAGTCTTTCTGTTGGCTTCTCGTTTATTAGCATATTTATATTGATTCCAGCTTTATTTTACTATGTAAACATTGTCACCAACGTAACAAAATATTTCAATTTGGATTCTTGTTTTTGATGATGAAAAATAATATTGCTTGAAACAGATACAAATGCTTAAGAAGAAAGAGGTGATTCAGAAAGTTGTATTTAAATAAAGAAAGCATAGATCAAAACTAATAGACAAGTTTAGTTAATATCTAATTGATGAAGCTAGGTTCTAGGGCCGCTCTAATGTCTCATTTAGGGAGGCCTATATTGAAAAATTTTAATATGATGACATTCGGGAATCTTTTGCATTCAATGGCACCTTAGAAGTAAATATATTAATTCAAAACAGATTTTAACTTAATGATAAAGAAAAAAGTGCATCAAAACGATGAAGAGCTTTAATAAATCGAATAGCTGGAAGTGAGTCTGGAGTAATTCATCAACATTGTTAAATAGCTTGGAAGTTCTTTGAATTTCTCTGCGTTCAAAATTCTTGTAAAGCGATGCTCGGTAATTCTTACAACTTGATCATTTGTCTTGCTTAAAAGGAAAATGCTTTACAAATAATTTTCATTTTTGCAATTACCAAATAATACATATTAACTTTGGACATATTTGCAGGAAAATCAGAAGGTTTCTTAAGAGCAATTTGTTAAGTTTCTCAAAGATAAGCAAGCTTTTTTTGGAATTGATTTGAACGAATTTCTCAACGTGCTTTTTTCTGAGCATTTTAATGAAAATGTCAAAGAAGAAAATAAGCAATTCATTAGTGAAAAACGCCTTAGGTAATATATAATATGTTAATAATCATAGTTAACTTTTCGATGTAGAAAAATAGTAAAAAAAAGCAAGATCTTCAATACGGAGGAAGAAATTAATGAACTAATTGAAGAAGTAAATATTTTATTCTTATTTTAAACATATCATAATCATTATTTGACAGGTAAATTATCTTCATGCAGAAGGTGTAAATACTTCAACTCTTATGCTCATTAATCTAATATCAGATAATGAAGAAAGTCTCCCTCAATGACTCGAAAACAATCAAAACAAAGAGACAAATACTAATATTAAAAAATTATTTGATTTCAATTCGTGTTGGTTTGTTTACACTTTAACACTTCTTAAATAAAACTTAACCTTTTTTATGGGGGGTAAACCATATTAACGATGAAAGGGTGAAGATTCTGAAAATGTTCAGGAGAAATATTCAAATAAAAGAAGGCTCATCGATGTTCT
>Ga0302284_1001072_pt1 | contig 12453 bp, 8 predicted proteins | sample III_Fen_E2_1_FD_198760 | JGI IMG/M metagenome (GOLD analysis project Ga0302284, IMG submission 198760) | Peat permafrost microbial communities from Stordalen Mire near Abisko, Sweden - III_Fen_E2_1 | ecosystem: Environmental > Terrestrial > Soil > Wetlands > Permafrost | place: Sweden: Abisko...
ATTCACTTTCATCTTATCTTCTTTGATCATTATCTAGTTTGTTCTATTCATTCTCCTACGCAGAAATCAGACAGCTAACTTTCCTTGAGAATTGCTGTTTTTCAACACTAATATCTTCTTCATTCAGCGCATCTTCTTCGATTGTGTGTAAATCAAATGAAGTTGTATCTGTAGGAAGTATCATTGCCTACTGTTGTATCCTGTTTGCTATTTCTCTTCCTAGTTCTTCAAATTGCATGTTATTGTTTCTAGAATAGCTTTCATAAGTATTACTATTGGCATCATCGAAATTCAAAAAACTTGTGAATTAACTACTCTCCTCTAAGGCCTAGCTTATTTTATCAGAATACGATTGAAAGCTATCCATGTTCATTGCTAAGAAAGATGGCTGCACTGTAAATAATTCTTCTTCATGTTGTTGATTAGTTCCTTGGTTTAGATCAGCAATCATGCAGTGTACCTTTGTTCAATCAAAAACAAGATGATTTTTATTTAAAAAGACAAACAAATAAACAATTTGACTAAGATATCAATTTGATTTTTCACTTTTATTCAACTGATTTCTTTTCAAAGGCTGTGTTCAATATGTTGTTTGGCTTTAATTATCAAAATAAATCAGTGAAAAGCTTAACAAACAAGGTTCAATCAATTTAAGCTCTAAAAAAAAGGAAATAGTTTCCAAAATGAGTAGGTAGGTAGTATTTATTTTACTGATACACATATCTTTTTTACTTTTCAAAAGACTCCTCGCTGCTTTGTTTATGAACTAAGGAAGTCAAAACTACAAATTACTAAAAAGAGCAGAAAAAAGGCATTGATTCTGAGATTTCAAAATTGCAGAAATAGAAATAAAAACAAAAAACAAATATGGTTTTAAGGAAATACAATAAACAAAAATTTAATAAAGTGTTTTATGAAAGGTTTGTTTTTCTTTTTTTTGCTCATGATTGAGTGTATTTATCTCTCAATTAGTTTTTATCAAAATAGTTCATTGCTTTTTCTTTTCTTTTGGGAATATCTCACATTGATTTTGGAAAGAATCTGATTGGCATACGTCTAAATTTACAAGGGAATATCAAATTTTTATTAAAAGAATAAATATCACCAAAAGGAAGCATATCACCTTTAGTCAGAATGAGCTCGTGGCAAAAACTGCTTGGAACAAACCTCAAAGAACTCAGATTCATTGTCTGCTAAAATTCTTCGAGATCTCAAGGGATCAGGTCAGCTAAGAAGCTATTTCAAAAAGTTATCAAATGCAATTTAATTATGTTTTATAATGATTTTTTCTCAATTTCTAAATAGGAACTTCATTGCTAAAAACTACTCTAGCCTAAAAGCTCAAAACCCAAATTTTCCTCTTATCGTTAGAGAATGCGAAGAAGCTGATCCATATGTCATCGCAAGATACTGTAAATGTTACCAAAAGCAAGCAAAATTCATAGTTTCTGATAATAATTTTATTTTTAAAAGAGTTTGGAGTTGAGAAGAAAGCGTTTATCGCCAATAACTCTGAAGCAGAAATTGAGAGTACTTTTTTTATTTATTATTGTCTGATTCAAGTTATACTTATTCTACAAATAAAATAGAAATCCTTTAGAGCCTCGTGGAGTAGTCAGCTAAAGTTAACAATCAAGTTCAAAAGTGATGCTCTTTATTGAGATCAAGGGAATGATGGATAATATGATAATGCTGTTAAATATTGACAAAATTAAGAGACAATCATTTTGCAAAGCGATTTATATGTTTTCATCTATTTGTTTAAACATCAGACATGATCGTTCTAATTCTTTGAGTTGAACATACATGCAAAATAAAGATTATTTTTAAAACAAACAAAATAATTCTAAAAAATAATCATATTGCAATTGTTTAACATGCAAGAAAGTTTAATAGTTTCTTTCTAATAATTCTTATGCTTCAAATACTCATCAAAATATATAAGAACAGACACTACAAGATTCAAAAAATTAGATTGAGTTTTTGAATTGATCAACTACAAATAAACTCAAACAGTTAGTTTTAGATTTATTGTAAGATATTATTGTTTCACATATTGGTTAATACACTTTCCTTTTAATTTCCATATTCTAGAACTGAGGTATTTCAAATGTCGATGATATTCAGCCTGTTAAAATATTAAAATAAAAGATTTTTTATTTATGAGACACAAGATTTTAATAGGGTGGGTGACACTTTTCAAAATAAACCTAAGAATCCAAAGATAATAATAAAAAATAAGTTAGACACTAAATAATTTACTTTGGCTTCTTCTTCTTGGCCTTTAAAAACATTCATTTTTATCTAATACTAGCATTTATTTATTAATTATTTATTAATAATGAATTAATTTGCATTTTTTTATCAATTTTACGTTATTTACTGATGCGCTCAAAAAAAAATCCAACATTTCAGCTAGACACGACTTTATTGCAGCAAGGTGACACTTTTCAATGTTTGATCTATAAATACTCAAAGGTTAGCAACTACATTTTGAAATAAAATAATTTAATTAACAAACAATACAAACAAACTAATCACAAATGGCTACTCGCTCTCTTGCTATCAAAAGGATCATGAAGGATTATAAGGAGATCCAAGAAAATCCTGTTGAGGGAGTTGGAATCTGTATGATTGACAAAAATGATCCCTATTCGATGCTGCTCAATATACAAATTCTTTAAGGGAGATACGCTGGATTAATTGTCCATATGATGCTATTTCTACCTCAAGAATATCCAATCAAGCCCCCTAGAATTCTGCTTCTTCCTGGATAACAATATGATCACTCGTTTCATCATCATATCTACCCAGACAACGCAGAAGGCTACTTCAAGTTTTGCATTGATCTCCTGGATGCTGCTATCATGGATTCGACAGTTATTGGAAGTGGATGGAGTCCTGGTTATACTTTTTGCACACTTCTGATGTAAATTCAAAACTTCCTTGCTGATCCAGATTTCCACTCTAAATCAGAAGAGCTCAGCAACGAAAAGCTAGGAGCTTTGCGTAAAAAGATGGATTCATATACTTAGGAACATAATGTAAATGGAAAAACTGAGATTCATTCAACGAAGAATCCTTTTCCTCCTTTGGCAACAGCAAAACCACAAATTAATGTTGCAAATGAATCAAATAAATAATAAAATAGCATTTAGATGTAAATAAGAGAACGACTAAGCTGCTTTATGACTAAAGAAAACATTGATACAAACCCTGAAGGCGTTTTCGGATATCCAATATTCACAATTAAGGATAAATTTGGAAGATTGCAATAAAAACCCGTTCCTGAAATTTTATCCTATGAAGGGTTTAAAAGCCAATCAGAGGGAAACAGAGGAATGAAAGCATCCTACAAAACTGGAATGGGCGAAGAATACAATTAATTCATTCCTATTTTTATAAATAAAAGCCACTACGCTCGCTCTAAGGCTATCTTAAAAGAAAGTCTCTCATAAATTTCCAGTGAACAATATTTTGAGAAGCAGGTTATCTAAGTGTTGCCAAACCTCATTAATAAAATGCTCGTTGCACTTCTAAACGGTTCAACTCACCAAAGTGTTGCTTTCTTCGAAGCGTACATTCATTTCACTTAGCTTTTCTAATACTTAGTCCGTGATAATGCTGCGTTGAAATCTGATGTTGAGAGACTTGTGTTACAGACAATTACATCTGATAAATCTAGAAGTAAATAATAGCTTGGAGACATTGGTGAATTCCTTGTTATTTTGAGTGCTTCTGAATACGCCCTTACTAGTGATTTTATGAATCTTCTGTATCGGGAATACTTTGCGAGATAGATCATGTGGATACCAAAAAATTAAGTATTTAACAAATTTTCTAAAGCAAAATAAGGAGTGGATCAGCTTCCAATGGTATTTGAGGCTGCAAAAATCAGCAACAATTTGCTCATTTTCAACATTTAAGCAGCTGTTAAATTCGCTGATGATAGGGCATACATGGATAAATTAGCTACTGAACGTTGCTCAGTGATTTCAGAATAGGATGCCTTGGAATTTGTGAAATCAACAAATGAAAAAATTGCGTAGATTAAATCTCATCTGGATCTTATAAAATTCCTTGGGTTAGAAAAGCTATATCCAACCAATGAAGCTTGCTTTACTCTATTTTAAATCGCTTTGTGCGTATCGAATTAGCAAGGATACACTCGCTTTGATTAGAATCTGTGCCAAGGAAAATAGGCTAGTTTTGAACAGTTAAATCTTTTGGATGCATAGAAAAGATAATCTCTTCCAGTTAATATGCTTATCCTTAAAAGCTAGTATAAGGCTGTTCAATAATAATAATAGAAGAATGAGTAAGAGCCTGTTGAAGAATTTAAGAATCCTGAAAAAGATCAGATAGATGAGGAATCTTGGAATGTGGTTGCTGGAAAAGCACCTACATAAAACTAATCAAATGCATCTTAGCCAGAAGTTCCAAAAGTAGCTAAAAAACCCCTTTAGCTCAAGAAGGCAAATCCGAACAACAAGATAGAGATAAATGAGAGTAGTAAGAAAGACACATAAAAAATGGAAGTTGAAGAAGAAGATGAATGGAATGTTGTACCAGAAAAGAAAAAACACTGAAAAGGATTATTTTTTATTTTTCTGATAATATTTAATATCTAATCTTTTAAATTGTATTTATTCAGTTATTACTGATTGTATTCTATAGTTAAATCAACAATTTGGGAATAAAATAATCATTCTAACATTTCATTTTTAAAAGTCATATTTAATATTATCTTTTTCATTTCAATAGTTTATTTGAGAAAGCATTTAGTTTCTTCTTCTATACAAAAGAGTAGATAAGGGAATTAACAATTAAATAATCTTTATTTTTAACCTTTAATAAATCTCAAAAACTTTTTCTAATTAAAGCGCTGAAAAGGAAGTGAGAATTCTTTACAAATTCATCTAAAACATAATATTCCTAATGCTGAAACAATAAATAAAACCATATTCTTTGTTAATAAACTAGGGTAATCATATCCCAGATGAATGTTATTGTTATTGAAATAAATGGAAACTAACTTTTTAATTTTTAATCAATGTTATGAAAAATAGCAAGCTTTTTATTTACAATTTTTTTTAATTCTTAACCCTCTAGATAGCTCACAAATAATTTCTAATTGATAACTTCACCACACTTTATCAGCTGAGTAATTTATACTTTGATCAATATCCACTAGTTGAATAATTATTTATTTATTCTTTTGGGTAAAGGGTTTAAGATCAAAATGTTATTTAATTCACAAGTTAATCATAAATCAACGCGAAACACAAACTAAATAATAAATGGCATCTATTTTAGATAAAATAGCATAGAAAGAGAAGATTAATCAGAAGAAAAATAGCTCTTACAATGAGAATATGTCATAAGCTCTGAGTAAATAAAAGCAAATATCCAATAATAATCCAAATAAACACACATTGTATGAAGATATGACTGAAGATGATTCCATTCAAAATAATCATTAAAAATAGTAATTGTAGCAGTCATTTTATACCAAATAAATTGACATAAAACGAGTTTAGTCTAAATTAATGGAAGACAATGAAGATCACAAGCAGTGTATAAATATGATAATCGCTTTTAATGAAGAGATTGCATAGGCTTAAGAGAAAGGAGAGATTCTGAAAAATGGAATATGGAAAGCTCATTTCTACAGGTCACTTCAACATCTGTTAAGTGATTTGAACTCTACTTACAACAGGAATATCCAAAGCTCATTAGTTAAAAAAGTATCAGAATGGGCGAAGGAGCAGTTACTTAAGTTGAATTCTGAAAATACATAAATCAAATCCTTCGAAGGAGAAAGAGAATACACAAGTAAATCAACAGAGAAAATGATAAAGACTGTTTCTTTCATGAGTGCAAATTCAACTAATATCTTTACGTCTAATAATGAATCAACTCTAGAAGAAAGTACAAGAGATCGAATGCTAATCGATCAGACATTTTCAGCAGGAGGTTCTAAAGACTAAACGCTGTTAGTGTCAGATCCATTTAGCTCTTCTAGAGATCAAACTATTCTAACCTCAACGCCTTTTTTAACATCCAATGAATTTTTAGAATCCCCTAGAAAAGGGGATTACAATAAAAGTACTAATGAGAAGATCAATTTAATCTTTACTCAAGAAGATGAAAGTGCAGTTGATTAGATGCCATCTTGTCGAATTGAAGACTAACAAAGAGAATATAAACTATATGCTAGGACTAAGCATTGTCACTACGAACCTCCTTAAGAGAGGTATGCAGAATTAATTAAATGATAAGTTTTCAATTGTTTTTGTTTAAGGCTTAAGATGTTTAAAAGGAAGATGCTTAGTTGCGATTAGAATCCATGCAATCAGCCTAAATAAAATTAACTTTTACAAGAAGAACCAAGAAAATAAGATTAATTGAATATTACAAATAATCAATCTAGCTAGAAGGTGATTGAGAAGTAATCCAAAGTAGATCTTGACTTAACACAGAATATAAGGGTTAGTTAATAATGGAATACTCGTGAATTATCAAAGTAAGCATCGTTAGATTTAGAAAGCACACAGAGTGATGAGTTAGAAGGAAAAAGAAATTGTATTCGTTTTAAACGAAAATGTTATTAACATGATGGCATTCAAGCTTGTTAAAGATAATTGCCAGAATTAGATAAGAGACAAAAGAGTTAAAGTACATACTTTGCTTACCAGCCAAGTGAAGATCCTAGAGAAATTAGAATGGAAAATAAATGGATTGAATCTAGATAAATACGGTTAAGGGAAAAAAGAGAAAATGAAGAAATGATAGAAGTAATGAAATAGTGGGCAACCGCAAAGGGAAGAATCGATAAAGAAATATAAAGAAAAATAGATTCCAGTTTGTATTCTTCTAGGTATAAAGAATGCGAACACAAGCTTTCGAAGATAGGAGAGATAGAAAATAAATCGAAGGACTTAAATAGAGAATAATTCATGAATTCCAGCTAGTATGAGTGCAAGAATAAAAGAAGTCAAACTTAATACGAACATCCTGATTAAAATACTACCAATAAGGGACTATTAAAAGTAGTCGATATGAGAAATATCATTCCTTCTATTGCAGATAAGCAATTTTAAAAATAATCAAAGACTTTCTAGAAATAGAATAGCAAGCATCTAAATCTTTCGAAGATGGAGATGCTTAAGCTATTTCATGGGAATCTCATAAACTTGAAACCAACTAAAAATGTTAAATTTATTCAATCAGCATAACCTTCTGATCCTGATTGCAGAAAAGAGTTTTCTCTTTCAGTTTACTCTAGGATTTAAGAAGCCTAAAAAGCAAAGTCTTTTTCATCGATCTTAGAATCAGCTAAACTTTCATTGACGCTAAGTTCTTAATTAGCAGAAGTAGATTGTGTCAAGAATAAACTTTCCAAGAAAAAAATAAGGGTTTCATACAAAAGTCTGTAAAACAGTCTAACTTTCGAAGAAGAATCAAATGATAGTAATGCTATCAAAGAAATGCCTGCTCCAGGGTAAGGACTCTTTTCAAATCCTTTTTCTGCAATAGGATTGAAGAAAAGGAAAAAAAATAAAAAGTGAAAGTCATAAAAGTAGCAATGAAGTGTAATTATTGTTTGTTAAATATGAATTAATCTCTTTTTTGTGTAAAAAAAATTAAAAAGGACTTTTAACATAAGAAAATCGTTATGTTTTATCAAATCAGGTGTGTTATTAAAAGAGAAATTAATTAAAACTTCCTGTTTAAATTTCTACAAAATGCAAAAAAACTTCACAACTTAGAGTTGGTTTAGTGAGAACAAGTTCTCTCAAAATTTAAGAGTTGCTCAAGTGTCGTAATACCATATCTTGAAGGAACTCCTGTTTCTTTCAGAAGAGCTGGATTAAGCGAATCATTAAGAAGGATGTATTCTTTATTCATAAACTTTTAATGCCATCTAATCATGCGATTAATGTTAGGGACAGTTACACCTGCTAAATCTGCAATTTATCTCAAGATCATCAATCCATAGGGGATGTCCTCCCAAAAGATGCGTCCATCAATATTCGGAATGACTCCACCTGCTACTTCTTTTACAGGAATTTTAACTGTTGCATATCCTTTGTTGGTGCGGAATGTAGTGTGCATATTTGTTGGATCACTGACTTATTTTCCATATTGTTTCACTATGCGATCTTTCAGAGGAAGAACATATGAAAGATCGACGTCACTGTGCTTTTGGATGATGGCTTTGCGGATAAGTTGAATTTCGCTGTCGAGAAGTTCAAGCTAAAGAGCAGAATATTCATCCATATCTTCGTAGAAAAGAGGCACAGATTTTGCACTGAAAGGTGTTTTACCATCCCAATGCTCGAAAACACCAAATATCCTTCCTGGATGGATGATTTGATTCGAAGGAGTCAAAGTAAGAGTGATAAAATTAGGGATTGTTATCGTTGGGATAGTCCACATCATTTCAATTAATTTGATAACTTCCTAAGAGCGCGAAGCTGGTTCAACTGCAGCAAGTAATTGATCCTTTGGACCAATAATCCTCACGCTCTTACCATATTCATCTGATTTGCAAATGAACGGAATGTTGAATAACCCCCACATAACTATGCCATCTTCAGATAGTCTTGATCCGAATATTTCCCTGCACATCCATTCAAAGCCTCCCTAAGCAAACAGCGTACTAACCATACTTCCTTTTTTGACATAAGGAGATATTTTCTTCAGCAAATCATAATGGATTTAAGCTGGACCGCTAATTATCCAAATGTCAGTTGTGCTAAGTTCAGCAGCATTGCTTGTTATTTTCGCAAGATTAGCCACATAGTTACCACGTCCTTCCCAGCTTGAACCTTTTGTTAAACCAATGATATTCTTACTCCAATCTGCTGGTCTTCGAGTAAGCACATTGACTTAGAAATCCTTTACTCGACTGATTACTGCTGCTGATGCATGGGAACCATTGCCACCTCCACAGATAGTTATTTCTATTTTGCCCATCTTCTATTTTTGTTATGATCTTTTATTGATCTACCTTGATAAAACCTGCAGTATTATTTCAAATATTTTAATAAAATCTTTACGTGTTTATTATCTCCTTTCTAAATCTTGGTTTGTTACAAATTCATGTAATTTATTTGCTCCTCGAAATCTGGATTGAATAAATTTATCGCATTCGAATGAGTTGGCTTTGAAACAGAAAATATCATCTCGAAAATACTAAAAAAGAAATTTCTATTTTCATTACAAATTATCCTAATTTTTTGTTATTTATTTGTAATCTCTAAGATAATAATAATAATAATAATAATAATAATAATAATAAAGAGAAACCGTTTTATTTTGCTTTTTATGAGAACCTCCCACATTCGAAAAGAAGAAACATTAAATTTAATACTACAAATTAAATAAATAGATAATGCAGAACAACAACTTCAAAACAAAATAATAAGTTGGAATAGATAATAATGGAAAAACATTTTAGTGAAAGTTCATATTCGAAATAAGGAAAAGATGTTGCAGCAAGTCGAAGATTAACGTGTTATTCCTTCTAAATGGCAATCTTCTTCAGGGATTTTTATTCGATAGGGTTACTAAGTGATCAACTTAACTTCCTTGCTGATATGGCCATCTGAGGTTGTGTGCTTATCATCAGTCTTTTATATTAAAGCAACTAGAGCTTCTTTATTGGGATGCTTAGAAAGAATCTAAAATATGTCTTTTCCTTTTTTAGATATTCTAGTGCTATCCGAGCCATGCTCAAGAAGATAGCGGATAATCGAGAAGTTTGAATCTGTTTCTCGAGGGTTAAGGTTTACCTTAATGTGGCAGAATATCATAAGCATCGTGAATCCTTTCTCTTCATTGACTATTTCATCGATATTAGCTCCATGGTCAAGTAGCAGATCAGCTAGTTTCATACAAATCCTCTTATTCTCAAAATAACTGGAATCCTCTTCTAAACGAGAGAAACAGAAATAGAATGGAGATTAACCTCGTTTATCTTTGTGTAGAACATCTGCGCCATTCTTTATGAGTAATTCAGAAACTTCATAAAATCCTCCCATGCATGCTGAGCTAAGAGGTGTCATACCAATAGTATCACTGGGGAAATCAATGTCAATATTTTTATTTTATAGGAGGTACTTAATGATTTCTAAACGACCCAAGTAGCTTGCTAAGATGAGAGGACTGATACGCTGATCGAGTTTTGCATGTTTAAACTCTTCAAGATAGTTCAGTTGCATTGCTTAAATATTTATTTTCCTAATTTATTCGAGCGAGTTATCGTAAATGTAATTCAATAGAAGAACCTATTTGCTTAGCTCTGTAAGTTCTCCTCCTTCTTTACCTATCCTATCATTCTTTCCCAATTATGCTTTTTCTAATTATGAATGCTATTTAGATTGATTTAAGGAGCACTTCACCTCATTATCTTGCAATGAATCTACTTTTCTTTCCAAGCAACTGTAATAGTTTCTGTCTTAAATACTGCATTAGTTTTTAGGCTCAGCTTTTTTAATTTATCCTTTTCCTTCTGAACAGTATTAATCATTCAATCTCACCTATTTACTGCTTATTGATTTATCATAAGCCCCTTAGATTCCACTTTGCTTAGCTTTATTATCTTCCTACTCATTGATGAGATTTTGTTCTTTCTCTTATTAAGATCTGACATCTTTTATGTTATTGAGTTATTGGTTTTTTAATTCACCTGTAGATTAATTTGATAGTACTTATTCACATAATTACAACTTTCCTGAGGGATCATTTAGAGCCATTGGATCTGTTGGCTTGATCTCTCAGTCTTTATCAAAGATGAAACAGAGTTTGTTTTAGTTTCCTCCTTCAAAAGCACTTTTGTTCTTATTTTGCAATTTGTATTTCTGTCGCAGTCAATTGATTGATCTAACAAACCTAATTATTACTTCGATTTTAATTTATCATAAAATTTGCTCTCCTTGCATAGGAGTCTCTCGAAGATTACGATATTTTGATTAATACCTTCGATTTTATAGCAAATTAATAATATAATTACCTCTTAATGAATAACGATTGCTTTTATTGAAGCTATGCATCCTTCTTCAGGACGAAGCCTTCTTTCATAGTTCATTATGATATTTGTAATCCTCTGAACATAATAAAAAACTGTTGCAGTAGAATTTTTAATTTAATCTTTTTTTGTGATATTTTTACAATAATTCATTATTTTTTTACATTAGGTTATTTTAATATCTCTTTTGAATAAGAGTATTGAAGTCTTTCGATTCAGTATTAATTGAATATTTTAATAATACGAGCTCATACGGACAATAAAAGGTTTAATCTACAAAATCAACCAACAAAAAGCCATAAAAAAGGTATCATGGATCTTTTTATTCACAGTTAATTCTCATAAGAAAAGTGAAACTCTTAAGAAATTAGTATTAATAGTGTTTGTACATCAACTAAACTGTAATAGCTAAATAATTAGGAATCAGTAATTATGGCAGCTATGAGGGTGGAGGAATGGGACATTTTCAAAAAAATCTAACTTAGTTCTAAAAATAATACCCAAAAAGTGAAGAACAGTTAGTTAAATTCTAATGTTTTTAAAAAAAAGGATACCAAAATGAAGGATATTAATTCATTGTAAAAAGGGAAGGCTCCAAGATTTTAGATTTGGAGTTTTCATAATTAAGGTTTTGAGGCTACTGAGGAAAAATGATTTGGAAAACTTATTAATTTAATACTGAAAAAAAACAAAGATGAAATAGGCTTTCTTATGTGAAAACCAAATAGATTATCAGAAGTCGATTAGAAGATTAAATAAAGTTAATTGAAATCTCATTAATATTAAAATATAAACAAGTTCTTGAATTTACAAACCGAGGAAAAAAAGATTGGCACATGAATTAGTTAAAGCCATCAATTTTCATAAAAATAAATAAAAAAGTTTCCATTAAAGCTTTAAGCCTAGAAGTCTATCTTTGAGATACTTATACTTTGCAAATTATGTTGAAGTAAATGAACAAAAATTCATGAGTAAAAACAAGGATTCAATATGTTTGACTGGAAAATATTAAATAAGAAAGTAAATAGGAACCAATTCCCTTAGAATACTTGTAAACTTCTATAAAAGTTCAAGACCATTAGGAAAATTATTTTAGAGTCCTTTGCAGAAAAATACAAAATGAAGATGAATGCAGTATTTTTTATCACAATTGTATTTACTACACTAATCATATTTATTACCTTTAAATACCATTTCTAGAATATTCTGACCCTTCAGACAACTTTCAAAAAAAACATTATTGGAATAGAGAAACTAATTGTTTTCTTTCTTTTAGTATTTTGTGATTTCTGACTAAATTAGAAATATTACTTTCATGTTTCAGAATCTTTATTAATTTAATTGTGGGACTTTCAAGATTAAAAAAGAGAGAGAGGCATGCATTTGTTGCGAAATAGAAATGAAATAACTTTATCGAT
>Ga0302284_1001075_pt1 | contig 12426 bp, 24 predicted proteins | sample III_Fen_E2_1_FD_198760 | JGI IMG/M metagenome (GOLD analysis project Ga0302284, IMG submission 198760) | Peat permafrost microbial communities from Stordalen Mire near Abisko, Sweden - III_Fen_E2_1 | ecosystem: Environmental > Terrestrial > Soil > Wetlands > Permafrost | place: Sweden: Abisko...
TTAAAAAGACTGATATAATATATCCATACTTTTAAAACTAATTGGAGAAATAAGTGGAAATTTTAGAAAAAGATGATATAATATCTTTGGCTGTAAAGACCAAAAATAAATGGGCAGTATATGTTGCAAATTATTTAGTATTTGATTATGATTATGATACAGTTGCTTGGGATTATATACGTGATAAATGCATCGAACTGTATCCTCATAATAATGGTAATATAATAGTATCACTTATCAGTGGTGGATTATTCTTTTTTGATAATGAGACAGAAATGGATGAGTTTTTTGAAATTTTTAATGTAAGAGATATTACATATGCAGGTGGGATGTATGCGTCAACATACAATCCTGATGGTGAATGTTTAACGGAGAATACATAATGAAATATAGAATTTTAACAGCATTATCTATTGACTATACCGAATCATATATCATAGAGATGGCTAACCCAGAAAGAGATGGATTTATTGTATGGCAAAGATATATAGAACGAGATAGAACGCTTGAATATTATGTAACTTTACAGGATGCTATTGATGTGGTTAATAACTTAAAAAGAACGGAAGCATTTTTATCAAAAGTTGTTTGGGAGGGGTAATAATATGATTTGCGAAGGCTTCTATGGCGATTGCGAACGAACAGACGCAATTGAATTTCGAATGAATACGCGATATGTTGACGAAGAAAGAAATTATAGAGTGTTATGTCCCGTTTGTCAACAACATTCGGAAGAATATTGGGCAGACAAATGGGCGGAATACTACGCAGGATGTTTATGAGACAAATATTAGAAGAAACTGAACATTTACCAGATGGTTCAATAAAAAACAACAGTAACGTATGGCAATAGTAAAGTTACATATATTAGATCAATAGAAGAATTAAAATATGCCATAGTTCAAAATAGTACGTATGAAGATGCAGTAGCAAAATTAAAAATACAGGAGAATAAAATGAATAATAATTATGATGAATACAGAAAGGCAAGACTTAAAATAGAGTCAATGAGAGTTGAACTAGATAAATTGAAATGGGATTTAAACTGGATTCTAAAAGATTCTACTCATTATATATTTACAAGTGCATCATTTTCTTTAGATGCGTTGACAGTAATTTTGGGTGAATTAGAAGAAGCGGCAGAGTTACAAAATGAAATTGAAGCAGAGGAGGATATAGAATGACATTTTGGAAATCTTTTATAGATGAAGTTTTAACGCAAGTTGATCACCCAGAACTATTAATTCAAGTATAAATACTATTACACATTAAACGAAACCAAAGGAATTAATAAAACATGACTTTAAAAGACAAGTTACAAAGCCAACAAAAAACCACATTTTTGGACAATTTTTCAGAAGAAATTTGGGCCAGTACATATAAACACCATGAAGATGAAACAGTAGATGACACTATGTTCCGAGTTGCTTCCGCAATTGCTTCTGCGGAGACTACAGAAGAGTTGCGGGAATATTGGACAGGAGAATTTTATGACCTGTTAAGCAATTTTAAATCGACAGCAGGTGGTCGGATATATGCTAACTCGGGAAGTGATTTTGGCGGAACGACTTTAATAAATTGTTATGTAGCACCTAGAGGAGACTATGATATAGATTCTTTAGAAAATATTATGGTAGATTTAAAAAATCAATCACAAACACTCAAGTCGGAGGGAGGCTGGGGCCAAAATTTCAGCTATATTAGACCAAGAACGAGTTTTATTGCTGGAATTGGGGTTGATTCGCCTGGAGCAGTACGATTCATGGAAATTTTTGATAAGTCTTCAGAAATTGTTACAGCTGGTTCAGGTAAAAAATCTACAAATAAGAAATCAAAAGGTAAAATTAGGAAAGGTGCCCAAATGGCTGTTTTGGACTGTTCTCATCCTGACATTTTTGAATTTATTACTACAAAACAAACATCAGGCAGACTTTCAAAATTTAATATAAGTGTTAATTGTACAGATGAATTCATGAGTCGTGTGCTAAGAATTAATGAAATAACAAAAGAAATAGGTCTTGCTGGCGCATCATATAGCCATGTATCGGTAGAAGATTTTGATTTTGATGGATGTAATGATATGATATCAATATTAGATAAATGGGATTTAATTTTTCCAGAAACAACCCATGAAAATTACAAAGCAGAATGGGATGGTGATATTCAGGCATGGCAAGCCAAAGGTTATCCGGTAGTAGTCTATAATACGGTTTCAGTAATGCAATTGTGGAATCTTATTATGGATTCTACATATAACAGGGCAGAACCTGGAGTATTATTCTTAGATAGAGCAAACTATTTTTTACCATTATCGTATGCGGAAAAAGTTCAGGCAACGAACCCATGTTGCGCAAAAGGTACATTAGTTAATACACCAAATGGATATATTGCTGTTGAGAATATTAAAGTTGGAGATGAAATTTCCACAGTATTTGGTTCGGAAATAGTAGAAACAATAGAAACACATACCAATTACCCAACATTTAAGATAACATTTTCTGACGGTGGTGAGGAATATGTTACGGGGGCGCACCAATATCATGCTATTAGAAAAGAATTGGTTGCAGAAAAACGCATTAGTGTCATATCAGTTAATGATTTACATGTTGGTGATAGAGTTAGAATAGAACCAACCTCTTTTAATGATATAACCTTTAATAATAAAGAGTTTATTAAAGGTGCTAAAACTGGAATTTTATTAGGCGATGGTTGCTATACTAAAAATAGTAAAAATATAAAAATAGCTTCTAATGTTTCTGATATAGAATATAATAATAAAGTTAAAGATATATTTGGTGATATATTCAATAAAGATGATATATCAAAAAATTCTAAATCTATGAGCATGTGTATATCAAAGACATTTTTTGATTCTACTATAACAGACCTCCATTTGGAACAATTATATTCTTTTGAAAAGCATATACCTATAAGTTATGTTAATAATCTATCATATGCTGTTGGTATATTAGATGGGCTATTGGCTACTGATGGAAATATAAATTATACATCAAATAATCCACAAGTTAGATGGACAACTTCTTCAAAAGAAATGGCTCAAGATATTAGAAGATTGTTGTTATTTTTAGGATGTCATGGTAGAATACACATTAGATATAAACCAAGTAAATCTGGTGGTGGAATTATAGATGGTAGGCAAATACACAGAAATCATACAACTTATCAAATATCTATTTCAGGGGATTCTGTTAAGAATTATTTCAATAATACAAAATTGGATTTAATTCACCCATTAAAATATAATAAATTAAAAGAAATGTATAGAATGAGTCGATTAACCGGAAATAATTGGGCTGCTTCCATCGTTTCTATTGAAACTCATAAAAATGTTGATGTATATGATTTATTTTGTAGTGGTAGTGACACTTGGATAACGAATGGATATGTTCAACGAGGCTGTGGCGAACAGTTGTTGGCACCAGGAGGAGCATGTAATCTTGGTTCAATAAATGCAACACAAATGGTTAATGAAGATTTTACTGATTTTGATTATGAAAAAGTTCAAAGGTATGTTAGAATTCTTGTTCGCTTCCTTGATAATGTGAATGATGTTACCAAAGCACCATTACCAGAATATGAATGGAGTATTAAAAATAAACGTAGAGTTGGTGTGGGAATTCTTGGGTGGGGGTCAGCATTATATATGCTTAAGACTAAATTTGCATCTAAAGAAGCTGACGTTTTGCGTAATAAGTTAATGGAATTTATTGCAAGAACCGCTTACATGTCATCAATAGATTTGGCAGTAGAAAAGGGAGCATTTGCTGTTTGTGATAATGAAAAACATGCGCAAGGAGTTTTTGTAAATAGTTTAAACCTACCAGAAGAATATATGGAAAAACTTAAAACAACCGGAATACGCAATAGCAGTCTTTTAAGTATACAACCTACTGGAAATACTGGTATTTTCTCAAATGTTGTATCCGGTGGTTGTGAACCTTGCTTCTCTCATGAATATATTAGAACAATTATTGTAAATTATTTACCAGAAGCAATGGAAAAATTTACTCCAAAATGGAGTCATGGTGAATGGTTTGAAACTGATGTTTTTAAATTTGCAAAAGAAGGTGATGAAGAAATTTTGAAAGGTGTTTTTGAAGGTGTCACCTACAAAATTGATAAAAATCGTGGACTGGTTAAAGAGGTACTTTGTCAAGATTATGGCGTAAGAGCTATGAAAGAACGTGGAGAATGGAACCCAGAAGCAGATTGGGTAGCAACTGCAATGTCATTAACAGCAGAAGACCATTTAAGCGATTTAACAGGCTTTGCTAGATATGTCGATAGTGCTATTAGTAAGACTATAAATGTTCCTAATGAGTATCCATTGAGCGATTTTAAGGATATTTATTTAAAAGCTTATAAATCAGGTTGGGTGAAAGGATTGACAACTTATCGATCAGGAACTATGGGTACAGTTTTAGCAGTTGTTGATGAAAATACTGCAACAGATGAAGATGAAGAAATTATATTGGATCATGTTCATTTAGCAAAAACTTTACCAGCTACTATGACATCAATTAAGGCAGAAGGGAGAAAATGGTACATTACTACGACTTGGAATGAAGCACAAACAAGACCACAAGCATTGTTTGTTTACACAAACTCTAGTGAAAAATCAGTTACAACTGAAGATACCATAGAAAATTTGATAGAATTGGCAAGAAAGAAGGGGATACCCGAAATCCATATTACAAGTAATATGGAAAAGATGGCACATGATAATAATTCTACTAAAATTGCGAGAATTGTGAGTATGTTATTGCGTCATGGAGTTTTAGTTAAGAATGTTGTAAATGCTCTTGATAAAGTAGAAAATGTGACATGTGTTTCATTTTTATTCCAGATTAAGAAATTCTTGTCGGGATTTATTAAAAATGGTGAGAAAACTGATGATGTATGCCCAGAATGTGGACAACATACAATCGTATTTGAGGAAGGTTGCAAATCGTGTAAATCGTGCGGGTGGAGCAAGTGCGGGTAAATAAAATAAAATAATAACCCTACAATAAAAGTGGAAGTCGCTCCAATAGGACTTCCATATTTTTTGCAAACCACACCCAACAAACACTTGACAACCACCTTTAAATCCATTATAATATACACTGTCAAATAAAACTAAATAGGAAAATAAAATGCATAAAAATAAAATTGATTATATTATCTACAGATGGTTATGGTCAACTTGTAATAAATTGACCAGATATTTTGGCAAAAAAGTTGTAACTGCCATAAATAAATATGACGGAAAAATATAAATGAAATGTCCACATTGCGGAATAGAAGATTTTTCTACTGCTATTATACCAATTCATGCCCAATATAATGTTGAGCAATATGGTGGAGTACAATTAGTAGCCACACTTTGTTGTAATAAGCCAATTAATTTAAGAAGAATAGTAAAAGTTGATGTTCAACCAATAACAACAACTAGAACAGAAGATGATTGGGGAGTAGAATTTAAATGAGTTATATTATAAGAAAACTAACAAATGTAAAATGTGACAAAGATGGTATTCCAAATTTTATACAAGAAATTGTACCATATTATTCAGATTCATGGATATATATATTATTTTTCACTGGATTAAGTTTTATCTTTAACCCAGACGGTTTATATAATTTTAATACTAATGTTGGATTTCCTGATATACGAGCACAAAAATATAAAACATATGAAGATAGGGAAATGGCATACATAGACTTTTTTGAAGACATATTTTTAAGAGATTGGAAAGAAATTAATATTGAAGTAACAGATCAAAATATAAATAGAAGGTTCTAATGAAAAAAACTAGTATAGAACAAATTGCATACGGTTCCGAACCGATTTTCGATAAGCATGAATATTCGCAAACGGAATTCATAAATGCGTTGAACTGGTATACATACAATGCTACTCACGATGATATCAAGCGATATGTTTTAGATTATGTTGTATTAGAATTGCCAGAAGCATTATCAACATTGTCAAGTATTCCAAAAACATTGTTTCCAACTACTTTGGGAGCATTGACAAGGATGCTCGATAGAAACTTCCCAAGTTCGCCCTATATATTACAAAAAATTGATAAACTTCTTCAGGAATTACTTGCTTCTACTTATGAAAAAGAATTACTAAAGTCTCCAGTAGAAAAGAAAGTACTTGTAAAGGATAGGGTAGGGGATATTATTGCAGAAATTGATGGATTTTATGATTGTTGTTTGGAAAGTGAAAAATTCCCAAAGAAGGATTATGATAAATATGTAGGATTGCAACATGCTTCCAAAAAAGAAAAGGCAGAAGTTGCCGAATACTACGGTAAATTACTTTTACAATTAAATGAAAGTGATGATTATAACTTTAGTAGTAAGTTGCTGAGAGAATATGTGACACATGTTGAAAGTGTTATAAAAGCATTTTCCGCTAAGGTACGGAAGGAGAGGAAAGCAAAGCCTGTTGATCTTAACAAACTCGTTTCTAAGGTGAAATATAGAGCAGAAAGTGACATCCTTGGCCTTAAAAGTATAAACCCGAAGGATTGTATTGGTATGAAATATTTGTTGCTCTGGGACGAAATTTATCGCAAACTACATTTTATTGTGGCGGAAGATACATTGACAATACGAGGCAGTACAATATATGGAATTGATTTCGAAAAGTCAATTACAAAAATAGTAAAGAAACCCGAAATAATTAAATTTAAATTTATGAAAGGTGATAATAAATATGTAAGAGGTAGTTTTGATCTACTCAACACAAAAGCAAGTGTTCCTACTGGAGCATTGAATAATAATATTGTTATATTGAGGGTAATTGAATGAAATATAGAATAGAAGAAGTACTTAGTACAACACCACCACCAAAATATTATCCACAATATAGATCATTGTTTACATGGTATTATTTTGAATTCACTGAAAACGGAGAACATAACATAGTAACGCATAGACCTAGAGTATATTTTAGTTTATCAGAGGCAAAGAAGTTTCTTGATGGTTATGCTGAACAAATTAACTATAAGAACGAAACAATTAAACATATTGATTACATACCATGAGTTTAGATGTTCACAATTAAGCAGATATTAAAACATATTATTATATGGGCTAGTGTTGGATTTATTGCGTATTGTTACACAACAATATTATGGGGACTTTTAGAAAAACTTGCAACATAATTTGGAAGGAGTTTAGATGGCATATAGATTATATCGGGATGAGGATTGGATTGGATTTTGGGCAGAACGCCCAGCAATTTGGGAAATAGAAAGTGTAGTAAAGGATAGAAATATTGCAGAAGCATTATATAAAAGGAAGAGGATTAAGGATAGTGGAGTATTATATAAAATAATCAATAAGCCTATAGGAGTGGAATAATGACAGAAAGAACAATTGCAATGGGGCAGGCTACACCTGTATTAAAATGTTGTGCTAGTTCATTATGCTGGTGTAACAGACTGAAGTACAGGTTTCCGATGGAAGGGCGAGAATGTTTATCCCCAGAGCAGATATTATATGAATATGGTGATGTTTTAGAATCTGAAGATAAGAATTATTTGATGTCATTGATGCGGTATAAATTTGAAAATTCTTGAGGAATAATTTAGTATAAATAGTAGTATGGCTAGGCCGATCCCCGAAAAGTCCTTTAGCAAGACCTGCCATACAACCTATATGCTAAATAACTCAATGCAAAAGGAGTTTTCAAAATGAAAATATGTTCAAAGTGCAAAATTGAAAAAGACGAGAGTGAATTTAATAAAGAAAAAACTCGTAAAGATGGGTTAGGTATCTATTGTCGAATTTGCGCTAGAGAGCGTAATGCTAAATATAGAAATGAAAATCCAGAAAAAGAAAAGAAAAAGTCTGCAAATTATTATCTTGAAAATAAAGAGATCATATCAGAAAAAACGGCAATTAGACGCGCAGAGAATCCAGAAAAATATCATATAAAAAATAGAAAATGGAAAAAGGAAAATCAAGAAAAGGTAAAAGAAAGTAGTGCAAATTATTATCTTGAAAATAAAGAAATCATATCAGAAAAATCAGCAATTAAATATGCAGAAAATCCAGATTATTATAAAGAAAAAAGTGAAATATGGCGCAAATCTCATTTAGATGTTGTGCGGGATCAAAAACGACAAAGAAGATTGGAGGATGGTCTATTTAAATTACGAAGTAATATTAGATGTTTAATAACAAATTCGATTAAAAATAATGGATTTTCAAAAAACGGAAAAACATTTGAAATTCTTGGATGTTCATTTGAAGAATTTATTGCATATATAGAAGATAAATTTCAAGAAGGTATGTCTTGGGATAATAGAAATCTATGGCATCTTGATCATATTTATCCAGTTTCTTTAGCTGAATCTGAAGAGCATATTATAAGATTGAACCATTATACTAATTTTCAACCACTATGGGCTGAAGATAACATAAGAAAAGGTAATAAAGTTCCTGAAGATTATGTTGACAACTATCCATATAAATGATATAATATAAGACATAAAATAACTTAAATAGGAAATATAATGATACTAGTAGATTACAGCCAACTATCACTTAATGTAATTTTGGGGGTTGGTGAAAATCCAACTGGGAATATATATGACACACCAGAACAACTTATAACACATTTAATTCTCAACAAATTGAGAACGTATAATACTCGTTTTAAAAGAAAATATGGAGATATAGTGGTTTGCCTAGAGGGTAGGCGCAACTGGAGGTCCGATATTTTTCCTAATTATAAAATTGCCAGAAAAAGTAGCAGAAAAGACTCCAATATAGATTGGGATAGAGTATATGTCATCATGGAAGACAGCATAAAACTATTGCAGACTACTTTCCCATATAGTATCATACGAGTTGAAAAGTGTGAGGCAGATGATGTGATAGGAGTATTGAGCAAACTTATTAATGAACCAAATTTAATAGTGTCATCTGATAAAGATTTCGGTCAACTTAAATCTCACCATAATGTTGATATTTTTGATCCACGCAAGGAAGCATTTGTAACATTAGAAATAACTCCTCAACAGCTATTATTGGAACATGTCATTCAGGGTGATAATAGCGACTCGATACCAAATATTCTGACTGGTGATGATCATTTTATTAGTGAAATACGACTAAGACAGAAAGCAATTACTGCGAAGTATAAGGAGAATTTCCTTCCAAGGTTGCGTAGAGGAGAATTAACCCAAGAAGAAATTGCGAACTTTAAGCGCAACAGCTCCTTGATTGACCTTAATAGTATTCCGAAAGACATTAAACTAAAAATCCTAGAAACATTTGAAAATTACAAAATTGAAGGAAATATGCAAAAGGTAATGCAATATTTTATCGAAAATGGGTTTTCAAATTTCTTGGATTGTATTGAGGATTTTTCTTGACAAATATTCAAAATGACACTATAATATTACCTACAAAACCAACTGGAGAATCAACATGAAATATCGTGAGAATGTACTTACAAGAAAACAAGTATCGATCTTAATTGATGTATATAATAAGCTCGATGAATTTGTTGAAATAACTGGTGACATGGAGGTCGATCTTTTGCTAGATGACATGGAAAATGCTTTCAAAGATATTGACTTTGATGAAATGGAATTACGATAATGTCAAGGCCAAAAACCGAAAAGATAGAAATATATAAATCAGAATTTTTGAATTGGGTACTCGTAATTAAAAATAAATATGGCGCAATACTTTTGAAGGAGGCGGGTTTTCATTCAAAAGAAACTGCGCTAGAATTTTTGAATACACTGAGGCATGGTTGATATGAATATTGAAAAATTAACGGCTATAGTGGCCGATTTTCTAAAGCAAGGTAACACTATCATAGAATATAATAAATGGCTTGTACCCTATCAGAATGCGCTACAATCGTGTATTAATCTCCAAGATACAGTAGAAGATTGGAGACTAATTCTAAATGCCCAAACTTTGATGTATGATCATATGATGAGAGAACTAAATAAATTCTAAAGTATTGACAACAACAAAAAAGTATGACATAATATTATACATACTTTAAAAAACTTCAACAGGAACCATAAATGTACAAATATAAACTTACAAATCAAAACATTACAACACACAATGGATTTCAATGGGAACTTGGAAAAATTGAAACAATCACCACAGAAGGTGGTGATTTGTGCTCAAACAACTACTTTCATGCCTACCATGATCCATTGCTGGCGGTTTTATTAAACCCTATTCATGCTTATATAAACAATCCACGATTATTCAAAGTGTTGGTTGATGGTGAATCGAAAGATGATAAAGGGTTAAAATGTGGGTATAAATCAATGACTTTGGTGGAAGAACTAGAACTTCCAGAAATTACATCAAACCAAAAAATTGCGTTTGGCATTCTTTGTGCTCTTGAAGTTTACAAAGAACCAAAATTTGTATCTTGGGCAGAAAACTGGCTTGATGGAAGTGACGGAAGTGACAATGCTGCTTATGCTGCTCGTGCTGCTTATGATGCTGCTGCTGCTGCTTATGCTGCTGCTCGTGCTGCTTATGATGCTGCTCGTGCTGCTCGTGCTGCTCGTGCTGCTCGTGCTGCTTATGCTGCTGCTTATGCTGCTGCTTATGCTGCTCGTGCTGCTTATGATGCTGCTGCTGCTGCTTATGATGCTGCTGCTGATGATGATATAGACTTAATAAGCATTGCACAAAAAGCAATGGATTATAATTAATAAGGAAAATTATATGACACCAAATACAAAATTATCTTTAACATTGTTATTAACGGCAGTAATGCTTGTATCATTTGTACCATTATCAAAAGCAGATGAGCGAGTCAATGATAACATAAGCGTAGATGTAACAGAACAAACAAATAACTTAATAACATTCAATATGAATTTGGATGGCAGTACATATGGAATTATAACTGTAAATTGTAATAAGAAATTATACGCATATAATGACATGAATGGGAATGGTAGCGGAACATCATCGGCATTGGTGTATGGCGGGTTTAATACTGCCGATACCGATGAAATTAAAGCATTAAGATATGTATGTGGAGTAAAAATAAAATGACTAAATATAGAATTAAAGAAGTATTTGTACCACATCATGCTCCAGTATATTACCCACAAAAAAGAATATTTGGGTTATGGGTTAATTTCTCAAAAATAAATTATCTTGATTTTATAAATTCTTATATATATGAGGGTGTTTCATTTAAATATTATGATTATGCTGTAATGTTTTTAAATAATCAAAATGCTAAAAAGAGCATAAGAATTTACCCATATAAAGGAGAATAACTTGACCAGTCTTCAGGAATTAATGCTTTTAAAAATTGCCCTCAATAAACATTCGGTAATAGATGGGGAAGAGCCTTCGGATTATTCCCAAACATATTCTTATGCCGAATATGTCATCGAATCAACTTTAGATAGAGCAGTTTTTAATTCTCTAAAGAGGCTCAAATGGGTTTCGGAAGAGAATACCGCAGTAGCCAATGAAGTAGTTGTTGGACTTACTGAATTAGGATTTGAACAATTTATTGATATATAGGAGAAATATGGCAGAAATTAATAGAGATAAAGAAGCATTAATAACACAAGAATATTTAAAAAGCATTTTAGAATATAATCCAGATACCGGAGAGTTTATTAGACTTGTTAGAACTGCTAATTGTACGCAAATTAGTGATATTGTTGGTACGTTAGATAAAAGTACTGGCTATATACGAATTAGTATATGTAATATTAGTTATAGAGCACATAGACTGGCTTGGTTATATATGACTGGTGAATGGCCTAAATATAAAATAGATCATATAGATAGAATTAGAAGTAATAATCAGGTTGTGAACTTGCGAGATATTAATAAAAATGAATTTAATAAGGGATTTTATAAAAATAATAATATTGGGATAGTCGGAGTAACCATTGTTAAAAGTTTAAGATATAAAGCAGTAATAGGTGTAAATGGAAAAGGGATATATTTGGGTACGTTCGATACTTTAGAAGAGGCATCAATAGCATACGAAGAAGCAAAATTAAAATACCACATAATTTAGGAGTAAAAATATGACACATGATAAAATTGATTTACAAATTGAGGGTATTATTAGTAATATTAAACAAATGGAGAAAATGATTCAAGAAAAACGACATAGAAGAGATGTTGCACTGGATATTATAGCAACTAAGAAGGAAGAAGTTAAGGCATGGGACAACGAAATTAAAATTTTGCTGGATTATATGCACGAATCAGAAGACCTTGTTATAACATTAAAGGTTTGATGAAATAATGTCATATAGATCAATGGCTTAGATGACATGTCACCAAAAGTAAAAATATGACACATTTGAAAAATTGGTATTATAGCACATCATATAATACCCAATTTTACCCTCCCCAACAAATTCCCAAATAAGTTTC
>Ga0302284_1001078_pt1 | contig 12396 bp, 10 predicted proteins | sample III_Fen_E2_1_FD_198760 | JGI IMG/M metagenome (GOLD analysis project Ga0302284, IMG submission 198760) | Peat permafrost microbial communities from Stordalen Mire near Abisko, Sweden - III_Fen_E2_1 | ecosystem: Environmental > Terrestrial > Soil > Wetlands > Permafrost | place: Sweden: Abisko...
AATATATAGCTAAGCTATTTATGTTTATTGAAATTTGAAATATAATTATCTAAAGAAAAAATGATTACGATTGATTCTTCCGTGAGCTCTGTAGGTTCTTCTTCTTCCCTTTTGTGCTCTGTTAACTTAACAGTGGTTGATGGTGAGGGTAGTAGTGTTCAAACCCTTAGTCTATTTTTGAATAAATTTTCAAAGAAAAATAAAGGGGTTAGAATTATTATTATTCCAAGATCTTATTGTACTTGAGCATTAGCAGTGAGGTTGTCAAGGAGACCAAGAATGACCTTGACAGACTTGACTGGCCATCTTCCTATAAGTCAAGAATCAAAGAAACAAATGAATTTCTATTATTTATATGTAAAATAATTAAAAATACCTTGAGTCTTTCCGAATTCGTGAGCTTGAGAAGTTCTTCCGATGCAACCAGTGAAATGGGTGAAGGGAATACATCTCTTTCTGTCGATAACAGCCTTAAGATATCTCTTGGCATTTTCAAGGTTCATTCCCTAGATTGCTCTGACAACTTCGAAGGTATTCTTGAAGTGAACTCTGAGATCAGTTGCAGAGGTCTTAACAGCTGTGATCAAAATAAAAATGAGTTAGCATTCTGTTTTATTATGTTCAGCATTCGAAGTCGAGCTATGGCTGGTTTATTTGCTTGCTGTGTGGTTTAGTTACCCTTAGCTTGAACGGCAGGCTCACGAGAGTAAACAGTTTTTCCCATTTTGTGCTTCCTTTTTTGTCTTCTTTCTTTCTTTTGAATATATCTTTCTTAATCAATCCCTTCTACAGCTTTGTCCCTCAGTTTTTTTCTTTCCTTTTGACCTCTATTTTTCGCCTTTTTGCTTTCACATTTATTTACCTTCGTTCTTGGGTCTTAATTAATTTTGTCGATTCTTTTTTAATTTGTTAAAAATGTGTTTTATTCCCTTTTTATATTGAAATAATAAGCAAAACATGCCTTCTTCTTTTGATTCAGATGAATTATTTATTTCAAATTTTAAAACATTTTAAGATGGTTTGTAATGTCAAATCTTGATGAACAAGCAATTTTAGGATCTAACTAATAATTTTAAAGGATTAATTCTATGTATTTAGCTTAATATGATCATTTTTTATTTTTGATAATATCCATTTCTACTCAAAAGAGGCATAAGATTTCAAGTACCTCTTAATTCAATCAAAAGTATTAATCTCTTCTTCTTTATTTGTGCATACAAAAATGCTCTTTGAGATTGTATTAGAATCAAAAATTCCATCAAAAAATGTTTCAAATCTTAATAATTCAACTATTTAAAAAGCTTAATTTATTTTTTAAATATATTTTGGAGTTTGATTGGCAAAGAAAAAAGAATATTCAGCGAAATGAAATCGTTTATTTATAGGGAAATTACCTCCTGAGTCTTATAAAATAGAATGTAAACAACGAAAATTAATTGGATTTGCATCAACAAAAAAGGTGGGAAAAATAAAGAGAAAGAAAGAGAGAGAGTGCTTTCACCAGAGTGGTCCTACCTTAATTTTAAGGTTATGTTTTTTGAGCTCGTTATTAATGATTTCAGAAGCTTTTGGCAGCTAATAGAAAGGAATTTAAGGGAAGAAATGATGCTCAGTTTGATACTACATTCCTCCCATGAAGATCATAGAAACAAATGAAGTGAAATGATAATTCGTTGTGCCTGCAATTTAATGCTCAATGAAAGGCAAATCTACTCGCTTCTCAAAGATTGTCTCTCTTTCATGATTACCTACTAACACCACTGCAGTCAAGAAACCAGCAATCAGTTAGCCAATAAGAAGAACCCACCAAGTCTATTGTAAGCTAATTGCCCAGTGAATCATCAAGTAGATGAATCCTTTGTGACCAAACTCAGCACACAATGAGTCAAATTTCCATTTTGGAAAAAGTAAAGGGAACAAAAACCTATTGTAAGAGTGTTAGATATCTTCATCTTTTGAAATGTTATTCGTGAACATATGATGAAGATTATGCTTGCGGTTCCACCAGAGAGAGCTAAACCCAACAACGATTCCACCGTAGATTTTTCCAATTTCAAGAAGAATAGGATTGCGACTGTGATTCTAAGAATGTCCGACCCACCCAGCAAGATTTTAATTTATGCCTATGAAGATGATACCAAGGATTGGGTTGGGAGTGAAGATCCCGAAGAGGAATATCGAGAAGGATATTATCAAAATACATATCTCAATCGGCCAGTGGGGTTCGAATAAATGTTTAACTTTGCGCTTGATGCTTGTGAACAGCACAGAATCTTTGGATTCTAATAGATTAGTGCGGGTTTTAGGTAAACTTTTTAGGATCTTCAGAGCTTTCTTGCTGTGTAGGGTTCGAAAGTATTCGGTGATGTCAGATTTTTCGTCAATCATTTTCTCGAAAAAATGAAGACCACCTGGGTGCTTCTTTGCGTATTCAGAGCAATCATACTCAGTGTCTTTGTAAATGAATTTGAATTCGCCAGTTTTGCGGGCTGTCTCTTGCTAGATTGATGCCATTTCAGGTTTCAAAAAAGGAGGGGAGAAATCTTTAACTTTTTGTTTGTTTAAGCTTTAATCCAAATAACTTAATCCTTAGATTTTCCTCCTTTTTGAAATGGTTTTTTAACTTTATCTTCGATGGTTTACTCTTATTTCATTGGCTCAGATTCTTAGTTTATTTGAAAGCAGCGTGTGTGTGTGATTCCTTGCTAAAGTATCGCCGCTTCGATACTTAAATGCCGTCATTAATATACAATTTAAAACTTTCAGATAAGCCAAAAGGCGTCATAATCAATTTTTGATTTCAAATAACTGCAAAAAATGAAATGAATGAAATTGCTTTTCTACAACTATTTTTTTTCATCATTTAAAATACTACAAAATTCTTCATTTTAATGAGTTTTGTACTCAGTAATTTCTCTCTTTTACACTTTCATTATATAGTTCGTCTTTGAAATTTGTTCAAAATAAATAGTAATAGATACAATACATATTATGACGCTAATTTCTTTGATTATTTTTGATTTATTTATCTTATTTTTCCATATTTGTTTCTTCATTTAAAAATAATAAATCCATAATTATGCCTTCTTTTTATTTAGATTTAGGAGCTCATAGAAAGATAAAATATAAAAATAAAATTTTGATCTTTTTATCTAAAACTCCATTTTTCTGTATTGTATTTGAACTATTTTTAGATTTAATTAACAATAATCTCATTAACTTTGCTCAGAAGGCATGAAGGTATGATTTCTAAGGTTTTGATATTAATTATTTGACTTTAAGAGATTAATTTAAATCAAAAGGAAAAAATACTTCTTTCATGATATAATTTTTGTTCTGACTTGTTGTTATTGGGAAACATCCAAAAATGCCTAAATGCAAGAATGATCAGAAACCTTTTCATAAAGGATATGCTTTATTAGTGTTTTAATGAGCTATTAGGGAGGAAATTATCCAATGAAACAATAATATAAGTATTCTTGCAGGAATTGAAATTTGAAATGGAAATATTACAAGTTAGTTGACATTCTCAAAATTTATTCATTACGAAAAGGTGAATTTAAGAATAAAGCGATATGGAAAACATGCAAACTTCTTCATTTTTATCTTGCAACTTAAATATTCCCAAATATGACTAAAGCTGCACCAGCGACACTTAAAAGACTAATTTGTTTCCCGAAAAAAACTACTTCAGCTAAAAATCCTATGACTACTTGAGAATATGTGAAAGGTGCTAATCGAGTAGCCTTCTCAATGAAGATTGCTCTACTATACAAGATCTATGCTATGTAATTAAACACAGCGATGAGAATAACCCAAGTTAAATTATAAGCAGAGAAAATTTCAGAATCGAATTCTCCGTTATTTGTGATATCAGCTCCACTAAGCATATACCCTGAAATCAATACATAATGAATGACGATGCTGTTATGCACCTTTCCACTGAGTTTCCTGATAACTATGATTGTGATGCTCACAAAAATACTAAACATAAAACCAAATGTAAATCCAAGAAACCTTGAGCTTTGTTCTTCTGTGGAAGAACTAGAAACAATACCAAGGAAACTTATTAAGAAAGGTGGCTGCATGACTAAGATAATACCTACAAAACTAAAACCTATTGAGACAAATAGCTTAGCTGAAATGGGTTCTTTTAGTATAATCCCTGCGAGAATTGCAGTCCATATTGGAGCTGTCTGAAAAATAGTCATAGCATCACCAACGTTCAGCAGATGAAACGCCCTAAAGTAGCAAAAATGGCCTAATCCACCAAAAATGCAACGCCATATCAGCAGCTTGTGAGTTAGTTTATCTGCTACGAAGGGATTGTAGCCACCTTGTTGCATGAAAACAGTGCTGATTACGAGAGATATAATGGAACGAAGGAAGAGGATCTATGAGGAGTTGAATTGTTTAAGCATATTAACTCCAACACCAACCATCACGTAAAAGATGCAAGATATCAAGGTGTATGCAATTGGAGTGGCTCGTTTATATTAGTTTTCCAAAGAAAGGCAAAGATCTCCGCTGCTATCAAACAGGCGACTAATCGTATCTTTTACTTCCATGATGATTTTGCGTTTTAAGAGTAAGTAATTTAATTTTTTTTTTTTTTTTGAGAATATTTTTGAGATTTTACTCATGACACCTGTCACAAGTGCGCACTTAGATTAATTGATTCTGCGTATTGTGAAAGATTATACTACAATGAGTGATTTACTTATTTTAAAGGTTAAATAATGACAAAAATAAATTGTAATATTTCTGTAATAATATTTTCATGCTTTATTTCTTTAAGCCTTTCAAAAGTTATTAATTAATATCAAGATTCCTTTTAAAAAAAGAAAGAAAAATCTCCACATTTATTAAACAAAAAATGGGTTCTTTGAATATTTATTTATCTTTAAACTAACTTAATCTAACATGTGTCATAGATTTAGCTTACATTATTTTGTAAAAATGTCCAAGATGTAATATTAAGAAGTCATTAAACCTTAGAGATTGAATAAAAATAAGGCCATTTTAGATATTTTATTATTTGTTAAAATATGAGAAAGAAGATATTATGATATTTTCTGATTAATAACAATTTCAAAGAAAGTTTATTGAAGGCAGAGTTTGAAAAAGAAGTAAAAAATTAAATGTACATAATCTACATAATTTAAATTAAATAAGGAAGAAAATTTTATTCATGGTTGTTGTAAACTTATTTCAGTAGTCGGAGAGGGTGTCTACGATTAGATTTGCTAATGTTGTGAGAAAGAAACTCTCAAGGAAGTCTCATTTCAAATGGAGGAAAGTTATTTACTGATGGTTTTGAATGAGTGAAATTCAAAGAAAAGGCATAATTTCCTTTATGAGATATCGATTGCTAGTGTATCTGAGATCATTGTTAATAACTAATATCTTTAGTTTTGTTTACTGATTGCAGTTAAAATACAGTAGATTTTAATTTAAAGGAGTGGATTTAGGTTATCTGAAGAAGATTTGCATGATATTTGACTTGAAACCTCAGAATATCCACGTCTCTACGGATAATAAAGGTATCAGAGTTAATTTAGCACTTACATTTATGGCTCGGCTCCTTGGGCAGATACACAAAAGAAGTTACAACTTTTTATAATGCACCTGCACCTGAGAAATCGATGAGAGGCAGTTGGATGCATTCTCTTGAGCATTGTGACAGACAGAGAAGCCCTTTTTCAAAAGAGAATCATAATTTGATTAGATTTTCTTACTTCCTTGAACTAACATTAATGAAGATCCTCATGTTTTAGATTTAATCCAGTTTTTACTGTTCCTTCAGTATCGATTGAAGTGAATAATTTTTGTTACAAAACACTTGTTCATTTGTATTTTTAGGTAAAACTAAATGACATTGGCTTATTACTTGCCCAATTTATCAACCAAATCTGCTAGCTGTTAACTTTGTAAAGTATTTCCAACAGAGAATACCTCAAAAATAATTAATTTCTAATTAATTAACTTCTAAAATTTGATTTTGTTTGTTTCTTTTATCAAAAATAATAAATCAAATCTAACTTTAAAAAAATAATCTAGACAACCTTGGGAGGGAGAAGAATACTCAAATTTGTTATCGGAAAGTTAACAATTTCAATTCAAAATGTCTCCTATCATAATTCAATAGATCTTTATATCACTAATTACATTAGTCACATGTTAGCTAAAGCAACTCATTGAAGTACTGAAAGAAACTTATTTATTTCAATAAAATAATGTTTTTTCCTTCCTCATTTCGTTTGAGTGATCAATTTAGCATCAAAAATATCCAAGATGTCTGCTTTTATGAAAAAAATCCTGTTTTTATTCTTGTTATAATCCTTCTGCTAGCGATAGTGAGGTACCTGATCAGTGTTTAGATGAAGAGGAAAAACAGGGGATTCATTCTTCTCAATAATTATTTTTTTAATAAACAACAAAATCAAGAGATAAATAAATATCTTCCCCCTCTAATCTCTCTCTCTCTCTCGCTTTCTCGCCCTCTTTGCTCATGTAAAACTTCTAAACATAAGTCCTCGCTGATGCCTTCATCCCAACTCATGTCTTGATTGGTGTTGAACACAAGAAAGATAAGAAATTCGACGATCTTGAGCCACTCTCTAAGATCGGTGGTCACTACAAAATCAATGCTATTTCTGTTTATTGGGATGAATAGCATATCCGTGGAGTCCAAGTCTACTATAAGATCGGAAAAGATTCTATTGGTGACTTTCTTGATGCTGGTAATTTGAATATCTTTAATAATTGTCTTCCAAATCCTCATTAGTTGTTAATAATTTTATCTTTTTTTTTGAAATAGTTCACAACAAACCAAACATCAAAGAAAAAGGCAATGAAAAAACTCACGGTGCTCTCTTCGAAATCGGGCCTGATGATTATCTACTCGAGATCAATGGTAAAACATCCGATGGTTTTATCAACAAACTTGGATTCGTGACCTACAGAGGCAAGAGCAACAGCTTTGGCATAGATCTAGGAGAGGATTTCAAATATCGACACAATAACCATACATTTGGAGCTGTTGCAGGTGGACACAGGGATTATCTTGATTTCCTTTCGATTCCTGTTCTTCCAGCACCCAAAGAATTCCTCCTGGGAATTAATCCTGTTGCTATCAATCTCAATGTTTCCCTTCCATAAAAACCTCTCCAATCCTAACCTGTTGGCATGATCAATCCAACATACCCTCCTTCCTCTCAAGGTGGAAATGGAGGAGAAGTTGCCTATGTTGTTAAGAAAGAGTTCATGGCAATCAATATCCCTGGTGTTCCACAAAGATCATATACTAACCCAGTTAACCAAATTGCACCTCCAGTCAATTCGTTTGGACCTTCTAACAGTTTCTCTTCAAACCCAGTTAATCCTTATAATTAAGCATCTTTCCCTGGTTAACAAGGCTATCATTAACCTTAAGTCTAAGTTCCTGTAGCTAACTTCAATATCTAATAGCCTAACTCCTACAATAACTTCTAACCAACTTACCCATAATACAATCAAGTCAATTCTGCAGCTTTAAGTAATGGAAGTGGTCTAACTTCAAGTAAATATCCTGTGTTGAAGAAATGAAAAAAAAAAAAATAATGAAACTCTTTTTTTTTATTTAGTTTATCTACATATTAATAATCTTTTTACGTAAAATATTCATTTTTGTAAATGTTAAATGTGGAATGAAATCTCAAACAAAAAAAACATAAAAGGGCAGTTATTTGGCTTTAAATAAAAGAAATGAATTTTAGAGGAAAATGGAAATAAAAATGATTTAGAGAGAGAAATTAAATAAGTAAAATGGATGGAACACAACGACATGTAGTTTAAAAATAAAACTCAAGAGAAATGGACTGGATAAATAAGTATCAAAGAGATTTTTAATAAAAGTTCATTTGATTTTGCTTCTTTTGATTGCCTTAAATACCATGAAAATTAAAAAATAGGGATTCCTTAAGTTTGCTAAATAAACTTCAATTATTTAAAAAATAATTAACACATGGCTTTGAAATAACTTAAGATTTAAATAGTAGAAGCAAAAATAGAATCGTGATCTACAACCAATCAAATTAAAAAGTTCTGAAGAATTTGTATGGATATCCATCTGTTTTTCTAATTAGAAAAGATGCTTTTTTGAAAGGAAGGAAAAGCATCCCCTAAAAAAACACAATTAATATTGTTTTTGAATAGAAGCAATTTTACCTTGTAGTATTCAGAATCTCTAAAGGAATTCATTCTAAATAGCTTGTTCTCAACGGCGAATGGCTTTTCATCCAGAAAATAGCAGTAAATCATAATATTTGATTGTAAGAAATAAGATAATTTAAATATTTTTTAAAAAATGAATATCAACAAATTGTCAATTACTAGAGACGAATAAGTGAATAACATCCTTTAAATATAATCATCTTAGAATAAAAAAGATTATTGTTTTTCTAAAGTGACACTTTATGCAGGTAAAACACTACTAATCTGATTCTGAAATTGAAAAAAAATAAAGGCAAATATTTCAATTATTTGTCTATTCTTTACATATTTTCTGATAATTGGGATTAAAACATAGTAAATACACTTAAGAATATGTGTATTTCTTGATCTCTTTAGGCTTAATACAAAATGAGCCAACTTCAACTCTAGACAAAAGCTTAACTAAAACAACTAAGCAACAAAGAAGAAGATTCTCGAAATCCAATTAATCCAATCTGTTTTAGTGGCTATTATTCTTCCTAAAGAATATCATCCTAAGAAGATCAATTTAGATTCAAATCAAACCTATTAATCTTTCCAAAAAAAACAAGTAGATTTAAATTTTTCATTGCTTAGAAAAGCAAAGAGGTAAAATTACAGTTCAAAAGCAGTAAAATATCTGGTAAAAAACAAAGAATCAAAAATTTTCTGCTGAAAATACAAAACGAAGAGCTTGTATGTCCAAAAAATAGTAAAAATCGCTTTCAAAATAAGATTTTGAGGAGAGATTGCTTTTAAGGGGGAGTAAATGAGTGTTTTTGTTTTAATAATGCTTCAACATTTCAGAATTGAAGGGGTAAGTTATCGTCAGTTGGGATAATTGGTCATCAAATAGGTTAATCAACATTCTCTGAGAGCAGGATCTTAGAGTAGGGTATGAGAAAAATTGATATAAAATAGCTAGATTGGGAAATCAAAGAGTTGAAGAAAAAAAAGAAGATAAGTAACAAAAAATAAACCACTCTTAATTGCTGCTAAGACCTGGTCATTTATGTCTTTTTGAAAGATCGCACAGACATTAGAATGTTAGTAGTTTTTCTTAATTAAAATGAGCATTCTAAAAAAAGATTAAAGGAGCAAAATAATTCAAAGATGAGGAAATGAACGTACCCCCTCTAGTAATAAGAAATAATAGTTTACATCTTTGGTTTACAAAAGAGGAAAACGAAGCCAGTGTTTCCTAAAATGTGTAAATATTTGAAGTAATTTCGTTCTTCTTTATTTTAAATTGTTCTCTAAGTTTTGTTGAGGATATTGGGGGGTAGGGAAGGAAATCTTGGGGGTGAATGAAGAGAATAGAAGAGAGAGAGTGGGATTAATTAGTGATGAATAAATCACTGAATATCCAGAATTCTCCAGCAATTAATTTCTCAATAAATAACGATCAACTTCTTCTAGCTGAATTTGATTATAATAAATATCCCGACAGAAACAATCTTTACCCACTCTCAGTTTTCACTAATCGATTTATCTCTTTTGTTCAAGCATCATCATCCTCAGCTAATGACAGTCTAAAGTATTCTCATTACGTTTAAAATTCAATACAATACGAGCTTCCAAGAAGCTGTGTTTGTCTCTGGAAATATCGAATCTCTCGGCTGCTGGGACACGCATAAAGCCATACGGATGAAGTGGAATGATGTAATTATCAAGATTTAAATTAGATTTATGTTCCTACAATACATTCTCATATTATAATAATCATTCGACAAAAAAGTCAAAATGAGAGTCTGATCTGTTTTTTATTTATTTTTAATTAGTATTTTATTTCCTTCACTCTTCCTTGTGTTTATAGCCTTTCTTAACTTTTCCTGTTTTGTTTTATCAATTTAAGGGTAACTGGTGGACTGCTGAAGTGCAAGTTAACAAGGAAATAGCATTTGACTATAAATTTTTTATTGCTCATCATGATTCGCCAAGCCATGGCAACATCAAATGGGAACAAGGACCGAATAGAAGTGCAAATATTAAAGGATATGCGAGATCCTCAATTGAAATATGTAATCTTAACCTTTTGATTGCTTTAATTAATCTTTTAAGATAAGTATTCCCCATAAATTCTCTCCCCCCCTTCTAACTAACTATTCTTTAATTGTAATTTGTTGTTTGAAATATAACAGTCGATGTTTGGGAATTCAAGAAGGTCATCCTACGGTTATTTGATTGTCAGCGAGTCTTGAAAACGTCTTCTCTTCCAAATGCTCTCGAATACTCTAATGGATAGCTACCTAGAGAAACATATGAATAATCTCCTTGTAAATCAACCAAAGAACGATTTTATGTGACAGCTAACACAGAATCCATGGGCGGACTGATGAAGCTCAAGAAGTTAAAGAAACGGTCAGTAATATCCACTAAAAGAGGAACTAACGAAATAAAAGAAATTATATTCTGGGAGAAACAGTTTTTAGTTAAATCAAGCTAGTAAAGTTTAAAATATAAATTCGCTTATCGCAGCGAGTAACATGACAACGATTAGATTTAACGCAAGGCATCGTATATTAATTTCTCAAAAAACGATGTAGACTTTTAAGGCGCGTTTTGTATCAACGATAAATGGGTCTCAGAGACATTTTCCTTCGATGAAATCACTCCTAATATTCAACTTGGTAAAATGAAAAAATCAATTCACAAAATTTGTATGATGAATTGGCTATCTTTTTATAAAATATTTCTAATAATTTTGTTATTTTTCTATCTAAATAGGTCCTTATCCAGAAAATTTAGATTAAATCAAGTAGCTTGCTGCCAAGGGAGTGCGTGCTGTGTTCAACTTATAGACCATCGATGATATGGAACTCAACTGCATGAATTGGCAGAATATACAAAATCACTATGAATCTCTTGGCATAAAGGTCATTCACTTTCCTGTAGCTGATATGGATGTCTACGACATGGCTCTGAAACTTGGGGAGGCAACTTAAATCTTAGCAGATGCTGTTTCCTAATATTAAGTACATTTTTTTCGATTTCAACTTCTAAAAACTAACTCAAATGTTTTGTTTTTTTTCTCTTCTAGAATGTTTATATCCATTGCACATCTGGCATCTACAGATCAGCATAGGTTACAATATCTTACCTTCATCTTCATTAAGGACTTCCTGTCAAAACTGCAATTGCAGAAGTTGAAACCAAACGTCCAGTTACTAAAAAAAACAAGGAATATATTCGCTAAGTCTATGCTCTGCGAGGTGGCTATGGGAAATAAGAGGAACAATCTAATAGTATAGAGCTCGAAATTTAACCTGAAACTGTGTAAGTTGCTCCCCCTTAAATTATTTACGAAGAATAACCAACATAAATGATGATTACAAATACTAAAAACCTCTAGAATTGGCTACCTAGATAACACAAATCATAATCTTTCCATCTTAGCTACTATTATTCAAGTTCAGAAAATGCAAGCCCTTCGAATTATTAGCAAGACTTGAATATCAGTTTCTGGAGTGACTAACCAACTTCCAAACATGACAGAAGGCGGCACTCTTTTTTCAATTCGTTTTAAATTGACAAAATAGCATCTAGAATATGGGTCTGATGAGATAATAGTTCAACTTATTACCTACTTACCTTGAGAGACATAGATAATAAAAGCTCTCTCTCTCTCTCTTTCTCTTTGGCTTCCCATAAAACCCTTTCAATTTCTTTTCTTTTTTTCAACAGCAAAAGAAACTGTCTTTTTGTTTTTCAAAGAAAAGTTGATCTGTTCACACAACAGAAACATCTCAACTGTTCTTTTCAAAAGGCATTTCCAAGCTTGAATCAACTCACTTTCTCACTGTATCTTTCCCCTTATTTAAACCTATTTGTTATAAATTTGTATTTGCAAAATATTCAATTATTCAATCTAAAACTCTTATATTATTAACATAATTACTTTCTAGTTTATTGTTTCCTTAATTAAAACTTAATGAAGATATTAGATCAATTCATTGAATTTGGCAAAAATAATGAAAATAACATGTTTCTAGGTTTTGATCAAAAAGAAATGAAAATCTAACAGAGGGATAAAAAACTTAGATGTTATATGTCACACTCAGCAAGATTTATTAGCTTTCCTCCTTCATTCATGGCTTGTTTGAATAGAAAGCAGAAGTGTCAGCAATTATCTAGGATATGCATGAGATTAGTTTCTCTGTGAAA
>Ga0302284_1001081_pt1 | contig 12381 bp, 8 predicted proteins | sample III_Fen_E2_1_FD_198760 | JGI IMG/M metagenome (GOLD analysis project Ga0302284, IMG submission 198760) | Peat permafrost microbial communities from Stordalen Mire near Abisko, Sweden - III_Fen_E2_1 | ecosystem: Environmental > Terrestrial > Soil > Wetlands > Permafrost | place: Sweden: Abisko...
AAACACCTAACCAATTGCTAAAAAAGCATTACCAGCAATTGAAGATTTCAATAAGACTGGAAAGATTAGAAATTGTAAAGAAAATATACTTCCCGATACGCGAGGGTGTGTGCTGGACTTAACTAAGAATAACCCTTCGATCTTTTGTGGAACTTCAAAAGCAGCAGCTCGAGGAAATTCTGTTAGATCAGTGTTCCCTGCTACAACTACATCTCAGGAAAACAAAAAGCCTTTGGTGCTTGCAAGTATCACTTCCAAACATTAGAATTTATCCAATAATCAGAGCTAACCTGTTAATGGATTTACAAGCAACAACAATAACAATAAAAATACAAAGTTTAATAATATAAATAATAATGGTTTAGATAAAAAATAATAAACCTCAGAAAATGTTCAGTAAAGAAGATTGCCTTCATGTATGGCAAATAAGCCACAAGGAGAGTAGTATCCAGAGTAGAATGTTAGGTATGAGAGTAAAATTAGAAATTCCAGCAGAGATAACTCAGCAAATCTAACGAAACATTTAAAAGATGCATAATAGTCATAGAATAATCATAGATTTAATATTAGAAACCTAGTGAATCCTACTAGTTCATCTATTAAATAGGAAGCAGTAGTTTAATCGCTTACTCATAAAGAGAAATATTATGGCTCCAAAACAGCTCATCCGTCTTTACATCAGAATGAATAAGTCTCCAATATTCGAGGGTGAACTATTCAAAAGAATAATAATAATATCTTTTTTTTCAGATTTATTTAAGACTTATTTGAAAGGATCGACTCTGTATTTGTAAATATTATGTTTTCCACTCTAAAAATTACAATCCTTTACAATAAGAATAATCGTTTCTTCATTTAAAATAATCGAAATCTAATTATTTTGACTGAAACTCCAAAAAATTTATCTTTTTAACTAAACGTGCATGAAGAGCATAGGAGCCTTCCAAAACAATTGCATCATTCAATAATTATATTTTCCTTAGTTCCTTCTCTTTCACCACTCGAGATCTCCACTTAATGTGTTCATAAGATAATCTTTGCCTTGAAGGGAAGCGATTATGTTCTTGAAACACATTTTAAACTTCTAAGCTGTTTTTTTCTTCATGATAGTGTACTAACCTAGCATCTAAGATTCTGAAACGAACTCTTTGTCATCAAGGAATTGCTCATTTTTGTCTTCTAATGGAGCCTACGCTAGATGTGAGTCATCTTATCTTTTTTATTGGTCTTCTTCATCATCAAAATCTTGATTATCCTAGGATTTAATTATAAAAAATCAATAAAACCTTATTGTTTTTGTTGAAAAACCTACCATTCCAAGCCCTTCTAAGTAATTGATAGGACCATCATCTTCTTTCTCGATTTTAATGTTCCTTCCTTGCATGATGTGATCGTCCACTTCCTTTTTGACCCTTTCAAAGGAGACTTACTTGGCCATTTCGAAGGGTGGATGATGTTCTTCAAAACCAACGTTCAGATCTTCGTGTTCGACTAAACCTAAATTCTAGGGATTATCTTCGAGTTTCAGGTTTGTCTTCTGAAATGCTATTTCTTGGGTGTTCAAAAAGTTGCTTCAAATTTTTGTACAAACCCTAAACAACTAAAGACGAAGTTTTGTTACAGTATTAGAGATCTTCTGCTTTTGTTTTCTTGATAGGATCAGAGTGAATGTCAATTTAGTTCGGATGAGGATGGAGTAACTGCTGTTTTTGTATGGTCTGTTGAGTCATCGAGTTGACTTGATTTAGCAATAATTGTGTTTTATCATCAGATAATTCATTTTTATTCTGATTCATTTGCAGCACTCCTCCATTCGATCTAGATTGTGTGCTAGATTAGTTTTCCTTTTTTTAAAGGTCACCCTAATTCGGTCAGATAAAGTTAGATATATTTTCAGATTTGGATCAAACAATTTAAGTATTATTATGCTTACAACATGCGGATGATCTCGTTCATTGTAAATATACACCTGTCTATCTTCGATTTTTTTCTTCCAGAGCTGTTAAGCGATAAAAGTTCAAAAAATAAATCAACTTTGCTTGAAATAAAACAAAAATTATGTTTCCTCATCTATTGTAAAATTAGTTATGTACTTCTTTAAATCTATCGATGACTTCAACAGCCATTTCGGAGTCATTTTCTTGATCTTCCAGTAGTCTCTGACAAACTTTGTTGATCACACTTTCATAAACTTCCTTTGTTTTTTGCAGGTGGTGCTAAGCATTATTCATAGAGAAAAATTGTTTTTATGTTTCTAAAGCAATCTATTTATTAAAGTTTGGATTTAATTGGAGGAAAGGCGCTGTTTTGGGTATTTAAAATGCCCATTGTGTTTATAAAAGAAGCGTCTAGGAGGTAGATAAAGGGAAAAAAATTTGTAAAAATAATTAATTTGGAAAAATAAAGTAAATGAAAAACAAAAACAGATAAAATGGAGCAAATGAACCATAAAAGAGAAAGAGAGAGAGAATTGATAAAATTGGAATAGAAAATGTTGTGAGATATGTGGAGGGAATCATGAAAGGATGTTATTAGAGAAGAATGGAAAAATAAAGTTCAAAAAGATTTTAGATCTTTAGGATTTTTGTCTCATGATTGAAGTTTTATTATGTCATTTACTTTTCAAATAAATAACACATGATTGAACGTTAAAATGGATGTGTAAATGCCTAAAACGGCTATCAAAAATCATAAAAATGTTAAAATTAAGAGGAATCTTAAAAGAAGAAAAAAATCTAAAGCCATTTTTTTGAGACTCTTAGTATTCCTTTCAATTTTGAAGAGTTAATTTTTGCTCTGAAAAATATCCTTTGAATGCTGAAAATTTCATTGATTTTTTTAATCTTAAACAAAGGAAAATACATGAAAATATACCTTCATCTAATTTGGTTTATCTCCATTTTTAATAATATTAATTTCTTTTTTTGTTGTTGCACTATTATTCACGAATTCAAAATCATAAAATTCTCAAGTAGAAATCTTTGTAATGTAATTTGTATGTTTAATATGAAAACTACATTCATAGATAAAAAGACTGAGTGTATGAACTAATTAAATAAGAAAATTTAAACGAATTTTTCTTAATGTATGTTTATTATTATTTATTTTTTGAATTATTTTTTCCAATAATTTTCATGTTAATTTGATTATTTGAATGTTAAATTTCATATTTAATTTTAGTTTATTTTTTTCTCATTATTTTATTTTTATCTCAATTTATTTGCAGTATCAAAAAGTGCCAAGCGATTTTGATGATTCATTCATTCGTTTTATATCAACATGATAATGTCAATAAAGAATAAACAGCATTCAAAGTTGATTGTAGTGATATTTAGTTATATTGACTAGGGCAATATGTTTAAGGTATCACTCAATCTTTCATCGGGGGTAATCTATCTAAAAGAGCAGCGAATCCAAGAACACCTTGAGGAGATATCTCAAATATACGTGAATATATTCGATTTTTCCTAAGCTGCGAAGTTAAGAATTCCAGATATCCCTCTTGGTTTCTTTTCGATTGCATTGCCCTAAAAGATTATACGTTGCGGGAGCTTAAAAACTAATCATAACTCAAGGATTCTTGAGTATGATGGGATTAAAAACAATATGAATGCTGTTTTTTTGTTTTGTTTTAGCATTTGTTGCTATTCTTTATTGACCAGCATATGCAAATGTTTGCATGCTTTAACTATATTTCTCTTATTCATTTTTAGTGGATTCTTTATTTTTAATAATTCCTAACTGGTTTCTTGATTTAGGTTGAAAAATATAGCTATGGGATTAGCAATATTGCAAATAGTGTTAAGTTACTTAACTTTTTGATTTAAAATTTCAAAAAGAAATTCAAATTAATTTGGTTTTTCTTCTTCTTAGTAGAATGAGAGAGAATCAATTCCTCGCTGAAAGGAAGTTCCCTTGTAAAATTAATTGAAAAATATTCAAGCAGCAAAAGAGGAAATTAATCTAATTAGTTGAGAATACAGCAAAAATAAAAGAAACAAAGAAGAGGAAAACAAGGTTTTCTTTGTTAAACCATTTACATACAATCAAAGAGAATAGGCTAATAAAAATGAATTTTTCATATTCGACCTTTAAAATCTTGCTTGAACTTACTTAATTGTTTGTTCAAGCATCCTTCCCAGGCAAGTCTCTATCTATCCGCGGGATTTTGGAATTTCTCATAGCGGATAATATGATAGAGACACATAAACCATATTGCCCCTCTTTGATTTTGCTCAAGTTGATTTGTGATTGATATATGGGAGAAGCTTAAATGGCTAGTCTGACCCATGTGATATGATATGAATGTTGAGAATATTGTTTTGAATAAAGAATTAAAGAGATATTACTATTTAAATAAAAAAATTTACTATTATTGCAATAAAATGAAAAATAAATAAAGATAAATATGAATAAAAAAACAAATGAAAAAAATCTATTATTAAGCAAAAAACAATGGGAGGGAAATCAAATGAATAAAAGAAAATAAATATCCCCCCTAAAACGCATTAATTACTTTTATTATTTTTCAAGATATCCACAAAAAAAGACTTCACTTTTAGGAATTAATAATTAAATGTTAGAAATTATTTGCTAATTTGTTTATTTTTAATTTAAGTTCAATAATTTTGTTGATGTTTGAAAAAGAAAAGTTTAATAATTTTGCAAAATAAACTGAAAAATAGTGTATTAATTAGATTAAAAAAAACAATAAGTTTTTTAAATGCATAACAACAATAATAATTTTAATAATAATAATAATAATATTATTTAATATGTATCCAATCAAGGATGGTATAATTAAGTAATTAATTCTAAATAAAGTTTATAATAATGGTTGGATGATAGATAGAGGAGTTGAAAATGCAATGCTTCAGTGAGTGAGATTTCTAACTAAAGCTGCTGGGTGTTGTTTTCTATGAAAATCAGTTTGGAATGTTTCAGGGACTGGTATTATTGGGAAACGTAGAGCATTGAGATGCTGATTTGAAGTAAGTGGCCCAAAAGTTTCGTTTGAAAGATGGACATAAAATGGATTTCCTTTCTTACCATTTGCAAAAGTTGCAGAATATCCTCGATAAGTCTTAAATGTAATCTATTCAATTTGTTCACCTTTTAAAAAAAAGATAAAATTTCGTCAAAAGAATCAAAAAAAAAGAAAGACAAACTTCTTTATTAGAATTAAACCCTCAGAAATCTGCCAATTTTGTATGAATTTAAAATAATCTAATCCTTGAGAGCTATCGTTTGTAAAATAATGAAGAATGTTGTTAAACATATTGCTTCCTTTTTACATCTCTTATGTAGTTTTATAACCCAAAACTATCAACTTATTTAAAAAAAAGATCTCTCTCCCCCCCCCCCCCCTGACCAGCTTTATCTTAAAACTTATCCATTCTCTTTGTTGAAAGTTTAATTCATTTTCAGATTGTTGTGGAGATTTAAAAACTATCCTCTTTTGTTATCATATTATCAAGCCCCACCCTAATGTATATAATTTCTAATACCTATTCGGCCTGATATCTCTTGAAGGAAGTCATCTTCTAAGATTTCAAACACTTCATTTTTGACACTTTCACTCAGTGGAGAATCGGATTCTTTGCTATCTGAATATGAAGCAGATCTTTTTTTCAAACTAGGAACAGTAGAAACAGGAGCAGCAGCTATTGTACTTTTCTCTTCTTTATTCGCTGAATTACAACAGGAATTACTTTCTTTTTTTGTTGGCATACTCTTTACATGATTTCCTCCTGATACAATTGTCCCGCAGTCGAGTTCATAAGCAAATTAAATGCTATCAACTGCTTATTTAGAGTGAGACACACGGATAGCACTGATTTTGATGAAATTCCCTCTTTTTTTAAGTTCCTCTTAATCATCAATTAAAGTTGATTCCTCACTGAAAGTAGTATTTCCAATTACCATAGTGTTTTCTGTTCGTTTATTTGCAATAACCTCTTTAGTAATTGTGCATCCCATAGTTTCAAGTAGAATTATCTATGTTATTAGCGTTGAAAGCTGATGTTGAAGCCAGAATAAGTTAATGAAGTTCTAAATAATAGATAGAAAGTTGAGAATATTTTTTAAAACAGTGTCAGAATCGTTTGATTTTTTAATCACAATGGAAAAGAATTTCTGCGGGAGATTGAGAAAACATAATAACTCTTTGAGCTATCAGATATTGAGAAATTTCAATGTGGTATTTTTAATTTATCTATTTAGGATGTATATGTTTGAAGCGTTTTTGAATGTACGTTGCTTATCTAAGATGATCAAAATTCCTCCTTTGTCTGATCTCATAACTCCCCAGTCTTTGAAATCAAATTAAGCTTTCAGATAATATTAAGAATATCAAATTATCGATTGTTAGAATAAATTCTGTTTTTATCAAAAATATTTTTCCTTTAGTAATAATAATTAATCAAGCTTGTAGCCTATCTAAATGGATATTTTGTGTAAAATAATAATAAATGGTATTTTTAGCCTCACAATAGAAAAAGAAAAGAAGTAGAAGATAAGGGGGGTGGGGGGGAGGGAGGGGAAATCCATAAATTTTTAAATCATAATTTTTAGCTTTATTTTATTACTCTAGTAAAAATCATCATTTTTTATTTCTTTTTTCGATCTTTTCAAAAATTTTTCATCAGAAAAAGCAGATTACTTATGTATTTACTGAATAAGGTTTAAAACTAATCGCAAAATTTTTTATTATTCTCAGAACTTAATTATCATTTATTGTTTGTTTTTTTCTCAGTGGATTAAAATTATTCCTAAGTCTGCAAAAGAGAAAAAAGAGTAATATTAAAGGTCAAAAACGAGTAATCTAAATTTGAAGTCTGCAATAGATTCACCTTTTAGAGAAATGAAAACGATACATTTATTGGCACATAATTATATTTTCAAAATCACTTTTTTTACCATGAAAAAATTTCATTTTTTTCTGGACATCAAGAACTAGGATTTTTCTAATAGTTCTTGCAAGATTTTTTTTCAATTTAATCTTCGTTTTCTTGATATTTTTTTACAATTCATTCTGATATTCTCTTCTAAAATAAATATTCCATCATTTTCTAAGATTATCTCCCTAAACAACACCGTAGATAGATAATAGATTAATAAGAAAAATTTATTCAGTTTAATTTGATTTGAAGGTTACTTTTCACTTTGAAGCGCTTACAAATTAACTAACCTGAAATTTTGATTTCTTTGATGATCTTACGAATGTACTCGTTTTTATTTACATAAGTAAAGTTTTTTGTTAATGAATCTTTTGTTTTCCCTGACTTAGTTACCTCAAATATTTTGCCTTGATGTGGTAACTTCAAATCAAATACCAAACAACTAATAAGAAAAATGTTTAATACTTTAAAATATCGATAAAGCAAATAAGCAAAAATTGTTTTTATTTAATATTTAACTTACAGCTGAATGTAAAATTGCTAGAGCTCTCACTGTGAAAACAATATGTCTCAGAAATGGCTGCCAGATGAAGAACAACATAGAAATCAGGGATCGATGCCATTTGAGAAAGATCCATAGAAGCTTCGAAAACTGAGTAACATAAGTTAAATGCTGCAGATGTAGAAACCTCAAAAAAGTTATGACCCATTTAAGTGCCCTCCTGATTTATTAGCAGCGATTGAACATGGACAGTCTCAGCGAGTATGTAAGCCAAAACTTTACATGAAAAACGGTGAAGTCTTCAATAAATTGAGTCTAATAAGTGATATCACAGATAAACATGAGAAAAATGACAAAGACTCAAACCTTAAAATTGAAAAAGCTTAACAAAATCACACGAACAAAAAGGAAATACCCTAAGATAAATATGAATGTAGATACTTAGAAAGATTACCTCTTTCAGTAGAATGTGAAAAAAATTAAAATTCTCGTTTATGCCCATGCTGTGGGTTTGAAATTGACAACGTGCCATTGAAGTTAAATTGCAAAAACACAGAATTCCTTCATCTTGGAGTTACCTACCCACTGTACTTCAATTACATTAAACAATGCACTATTCTCTTGATTGTCCATTTCTTCATATCTAGCATACCTTCTATTGTCATCAATGTATTGTCTGATCAATGTGGACTGTCAAATGATTCTTCATTTGTGTGTACTTTGTCATTTTTGAACATCCTCTCAAAAGAAGCTAATCCTAGTACCTTTCATAAATATGCTTTCGGATTCGAAACCTTATTCAATATGATCTTCTTATTTGTGGCTATGTTGATTATTTCCATCTTCAAAATTCAGTAAAAAATCAAGAAATAGTAACTTGACAAATATCATTGTTCCATTAGTGATTTTTCTATATTTCTCACGTCTCTCCCAAAGTAGTTCGAAATGGAAGAACTTCATGCGTTCCTCAAAGAAAAACTGTCCACAAAATTCTAAGAATTCTCACCTGATACGAACCTAGAAATCATCAAAGAGTATAAACTCTATGATCTCAAGGAATACGCAAGTCTCTACACCCATAAAATTAGCCTTTACAAGAAAAAACTGAAAAAAAATATTATTCAAAAATAATTACTTGCCGAACATGCTCTTTGTGCTGCGAACATAACTGATCCAGAAATGTCTGTGAGGTTTAGAGATAGTAAAATATCAGAAAAGAGGTAAAAGTAAGAAGATTAGACATAATAATAAAAATAAGTTTCGAGAAATGAATAAGTAGAATTGAAACAGTAAATTCAACAAAAATAGGAAATTCGCAATGATATCGCTATTAAATTTGACATTAACTCTAATGAAGCTTAGAAAGCACCGATAATGTGTGGTATTGGTAATGACTCTATTGCACCTCAGGAAGTTTTATCAGTTGATAAAACTAACAACATTCAAGGATAGTCTGTTGAGCAAAGTTGTATTAGGAATATCACAGAAAATACAATAAGGGATTGCAAAGAAGTAGAACCTGAAAAACCATCGAAAAGTCATGAAAATACCCTTGAAATACCCTTAGAACCAAACCAAGAGTGTAAAATAAGTCTAATAATTACTGGGAAAAGTTAAATTAAACTTAAGAGAATTGTATCATAATTGGCTTAACTTGAATCTGAATAAAATCATCTTTCTGATGAACTTCAGAAAATCGATTAGAAACTTGTAGAATTCTAAAAAGCAATGATGGATGCAAACAACAAAGACACATAAAAAGCCCTCAAACTCTCAAAACGAGCTATTATTACGTTCAATTAATATGATACTGCCCATAAGATCCATCAAGCATTCAAGATGACATTCAAGGAAAAAATATTTTTCCATTTGAGATTCCTTATGCCAAATTTGTCGAGGAGAATTTTAAGTAAATATTATTTCAAAAATACCTTAGTTAAGGTATCTCGTGCACCTGAGCCTACTGATATTCTCTGGACAAACATTGGATCCACAAGAAAAAGGTCCAGATACGTGATTGCTTCTAAGATTGTAGTGTATTTTCTGATTTTGGTCTCATTCACAATACTTCTGCTGTTGAAGAAAAGTATTAAACAAGAACAAGCGTAGCAAAACTCAATTGTTTCATTGTGTCTATCGTTTGCTGCATCAACTGTAGTTGCATTGTTCAACTCCTTACTAGGTAATTTAAAACTTCTAATTATTTTTTCATTAATAACTTTTCATACACATTTGTTCAGGTATTGCTATTCGTCGTGGAGCAAATTATGAAGAACATAATGTTTAGACAAAATTCTTCGTAAGTGTAGGGAAGAATCTTACGAAAATGTTTATTGTAAACATGGTTATCAGTACATTGATGTCTAATATGGTCAATTATTACACCAGTTCCGTGAAATTATTTCCCTTTGATGGAGAAGGGCTTATGAATGATTTCTTCTTTTTGTTCATCACCAACTCATATATTGGATCGATTTTTAATATCTTTGATATTGTCTGGGGATACCGTCTGATAAGGAGAAAAAGGGCTTAAAAGAATAGCTCAACAATGACCTAAATGGAAGCTAACTAATTATTCGAAGGACATCCAATTGATATGGCTCTTCGATACGCGAATGTAAATAAAACAGTACTTTTTACAGCTTCTGTATCTCCTTTCATTCCTATTGGCGTTCCTTTATCGATAATTGGGCTTTTGATAACCTATTTGGTCGATAAATACCTGCTCCTTCGAAGGTATGTATGTAAAAATTATCTTTCTTTTGCGTTAGCGAAGAGCATGCTAAACGGGTTTAAAATCTATGCGGTGTTTTTCTCATTCGGAAATATGCTCACGATGTTTATGCCAGTGAGCTTGCAAGAAAGCTCCAATGATACATTTGTCTGGCCAGATACGTAGAAATCGCCTTATTTTTATATTTCCATCTCGGGATTCGTAGTGGCTTTAATTTTTAGATACTTTCCAATTATCGGATTGGCTGGACTCTACAATATAATTTTTAAAGAAAAATACTAAAAGAGGTAGATCAACATGAATTATGTTGATATACAGGATGATTTAGCTGATGACTATGATTAATATCACCCTATATTCAAAGACAAAGAGAAGCAGGATCATGGAAATTAGGAAAAAAATAAAAATTCACTTGATCAAAGTATCAATTCAGAGCTGGAGTACTCCCATATGTTCAAGTCGATTGAAAATCAGGTTGACTTTCATTCTAGAAATTAGTGAGTGAGAACAAGAGTTATTAAAGACATCAATTTCGGGTATTTTCAAATATTCCTCAAATCAGTAAACCAATAGTCTAGCCTCAATCAACAAAACAAAATAATTCTTTACTGTTTGTGTAATAGTTCAGTTATTAAAAGAATATCCAAAATTGGAACGAAATGAGGAGAAAATAAATATTGAATATTTATAATTTATTTTAGAGAAACAATTTAACGAATTGAGGGAGGAATTCTTAAGTTGTTTAGCTTTGTACGCGGTCAACATAACAAGAAAAAGGAGGTCATTATCTCTAAGATTAAGAATTTGAATTGAGTTACTTAATGAATTAGTAATCTTAAAAAAATAAGAAAATTTTTGAAACATTTTGATTGTAAAGAAAGGTTGCAAAATTAACTGAAAACAAATAAAATTGTTATTAAAGAAGAAAAGCAGCAAATTACGAACAGTTTCCTAAGGACAAAATGGAGATATCTGAAGAAGAATTCTTTGAATAGCTGCAAGTCAAGCTTCAGTAGCTAGCGAAGATTAAAACCAAAGAAGAACAAATCCAACGAAACGCAGAACCTAAAATTGCAGCTGTCCCATTCGTCGATGAGAATCTAGTTGGTGAATTCAGCTATGACATTGAAATTCCTTTGAATTAAGATGGAAAGATAGAAACACCAAGTGATAAAATAAAAATAGCAGACTTTGAAATCTTCGCAACACTTGGTAAATATACATATGATCTGCTTTGCAAAATTATGTTTTAAAAAAAACAAACTAAAAACTAACTGCAAAGATGTGAAATCATCATCATAATTTTTCTCTGAATTAACTAAACAGGTACAGGCACATTTGGCAGAGTGAAGTAAGTCAAAAGAAAGGGGGATGCACATAAAGAAATATTCGCTTTAAAGATGCTCAAGAAAACAGAAATCGTCAGGTTGAACTAAGTAGAGCATATCAACTCTGAAAAGAAAATACTGCAGGAGATCAATCACCCATTCATAGTTCAACTGAAATAGAGCTTCCAAGATGAAAAATATATCTACATGCTGTTCGAGTACATTCAAGGAGGCGAGCTATTCACAAGACTACGCAAAGAAGGACGGTTTTCAAACGATGTATGCTTATTCTACACAAGTTAAATATTCCTCGCTATCTAATATCTGCATTAGCATGAAATAGTCTATAGGGATCTAAAACCTGAGAATTTACTCATTGATAAAGATGGAAATATTAAAATAGCCGATTTTGGATTTGCGAAGAAACTTGATAATGATAGAACTTTTACACTGTGTGGAACACCGGAATATCTCGCACCTGAGATCATCAAAGGATCGAAACTTGGATATGGCAAATCAGTAGATTGGTGGGCACTTGGAATACTCATTTTTGAGATGCTTTCAGGGTAAAAAATTGTTTGGATTTTTAAAAAGAAAAATGATTGATTTAATGTTGATTTTAGCACTTATTTTAATTTGTTTTTTTATCTAAATAAACTCTCTCTAGGTACCCTCCATTTTACGACAATGAGCCTATTGGGATTTATAAGAAGATAATCGCTGGGATAATAGAGTTCCCTCGATTTTTTAGTAATAAAGCAAAAGATGTGATAAGAAAATTATTGAATCCCGATTTGAATTATCGACTTGGAGTTCAGGATAAGGGTGATAGTGTACTTAAACACAAATGGTTTAAAGGCGTCGAATGGTAAACTCTTTTTGCTAAGGAAATACCTGCACCATGGACACCAATACTTA
>Ga0302284_1001083_pt1 | contig 12377 bp, 10 predicted proteins | sample III_Fen_E2_1_FD_198760 | JGI IMG/M metagenome (GOLD analysis project Ga0302284, IMG submission 198760) | Peat permafrost microbial communities from Stordalen Mire near Abisko, Sweden - III_Fen_E2_1 | ecosystem: Environmental > Terrestrial > Soil > Wetlands > Permafrost | place: Sweden: Abisko...
TGATTTATTAATTTCAACGAATCTTGAGGCAGGGAGAGTTAATAATTTATCCTAAGATACAAATCGAGAATCCTCTGGAGCCTTCTCTTTGAAATAATTTAGAAAATAAAATCTAATTAGGAAAACAAGGAGATCATTTCAACTAGAAAGAAGGTGACAATGTTCTGCAGGTATTTCAAGCAAGCCGCTGGGCTCGGGAAGATGACTCAGCAACTCGGAGTCAGAAGACAATGGTTGGGAATGAATCCCTTCTTCAATTTTAGTTTGAGAAATATCGGAATCTCTGCACATATTGATTCTGGAAAAACTACATTTACTGAGAGAGTTCTTTTCTATGCTGGGCGTATCTCATCAATTCACGATGTCAAAGGAACTGATGGTGTTGGAGCCACAATGGATTTCATGGAACTTGAAAGAGAGAAGGTACAAAAGAAGAAGAAACAAATAGATTTGTGTAGAAAAATATTGATTTTTGAAAGTAATAAATATTTGTTTTCAGGGCATTACAATTCAAAGCGCAGCAACTCACTTAAAATGGGGCAGTACTGATATCAATGTTATCGATACACCAGGTCACGTAGATTTTACAATCGAAGTCGAGAGAGCTTTGAGAGTTCTCGATGGAGGTGTCTTGTTGCTCTGCGGTGTAGCAGGAGTTTAACCTTAGACACTTACAGTCTTCAAGCAGATGCAAAGATACTAAGTGCCTAGAATAATCTTTATTAACAAGCTAGACAGAATGGGAGCTAATCCATGGGCTGCTATTGACACAGTTAGAAGCAGATTAGGATTGCTAGTTGCTGCAGTCTAAGTGCCTATTGGAATTGACTCTAATCTTAAAGGGCTGGTCGATATCGTGAGACAAAAAGGCATTATTTTCGAAGGAGAAAAGGGAGAGATTCTAAAAGAAATTGACATCCCTGAGAATCTGGTGGAACTAGTCAAAGAGAAAAGACACGAGCTCATTGAGACACTCGCTGAAGTTGACTCTGCTATTGAAGAGAAATATCTTGCAGAATAAGAAATCACAACTGAAGAATTGAAAGCTGCAATCAGAAGACAAACTTGTGCACTCAAATTCTCCCCTGTGTTCATGGGGTCTGCTTACAAGAATAAGGTCAGGAGGATACACACAATCATTTTGGGATATTTAATTTTATTTTTATTTTTTGCTAATACAAACAGGGTGTTTAGCTTGCTCTTGACGGTGTCTGCGACTATCTCCCAGATCCCACCGAGAAGATCAACCGTGGTTTCTTGCATATCGAAGAAACAAACGAAGAGAAGAAAGTTGAGTTTAGCCCAGATCCAAAGTTGCCTTTTGTTGGCTATGCTTTCAAGCTAGAAGAAAGCAAATTCGGTCAGCTGACTTACGTGCGTGTGTACTAAGGTAAACTCAAGAGAGGAGACAATGTGTACAACACTACAGTCAAGAAGAGAATGAAAATCTCAAGAATGATTAAGATGCACGCCAATGTGATGGAAGAAATCACTGAAGCAGGTCCGGGTGAAATTTTCGCTATCTTTGGAGTTGACTGTGCCACAGGAGATACTCTATGCGATGGTGATATGTCATACCCAGTAAGGATTTGGGTTTAGATTTTTAATATTAGATTTTAATCTTACTGCCACATTTTTAGGCTAGATGTAGCAGTATGCACGTTCCAGCTCCAGTTGTAAACTTGAGCATCAAGCCAAAAGATAATAAGTCAAGTTCTAAATTCAACAAGGCTTTGAAGAAGTTCTCGAGAGAAGATCCTACTTTCAGAGTTACCATCGACAAAGAAAGCGAGGAAATTGTTATTTCAGGAATGGGTGAATTACACTTGCAGATTTACGCTGAAAGAATGAAAAGAGAATTCGATGTGGAAGTCATACTTGGTAATCCCACAGTTAATTACAGAGAAACCATCACTTAGAAGGCTCATTTCGATTATCTTCATAAGAAGCAATCTGGTGGAGCTGGACAGTTCGCCAAGGTTATTGGTAAACAATATTTTACTTTTCCAACTTTTTTTTAAAGTGAATATTATTATTAACTTTTTCAAAGGTTTCGTTGAGCCAATGACCAACCCTGATGATCCATAAGATTTCAGCTGTTAATTCTAAAGTAAGATTGTTGGTACAAATGTTCCAAATGAATATGTCACAGCTTGTGAAAAGGCCTTCTACGACGTTATTGAAAAAGGCCCTCAGACAGGTTATCCCGTTGTGAATTTGAAATATGTGCTCGAAGATGGTCAAACGCACGTTGTTGATTCTTCCGCTAATGCTTTCATGATTGCTACCAAATATTCTTTCCAAAAAGCATACCAAGATGCTGGTCCTATCATCCTTGAACCTTTCATGAACGTTGAAGTTACTTGTGCTGCTGCTGAATATGTAAAACATAGAAAAGTAATTTCATTTTTATTTGAGACATTTTTGATAATGTGAAAACAGCAATCTGTCATGGCCGCAATATCCAAAAGACGTGGTCTCATCACAAACACTGAGTCAAGAGCAGATATCTTCATCCTAAATGCTGACTGTCCGCTATCTTAGATGTTCGGATTCGCCACTGAACTCAGAGGACTCACCTCAGGACAAGTAAACTCAGAATAATACATACAAATTTAAATTGTTTTGAAAATATTCTGCTTTTCTCAAAGATATCTTTGATATTATTGGGGTTTTCTGGATGAATTAACTTAGTTTTTTTGCTAATTTTTATGTAACTAACAAAACTAAATATTAAATTGAAAACCTTTAGGGAGAATTCTCTATGGAATACAAGAGTCACGAGCCAATAGATCCTTCAACTGCAGAAGAAATCAAGAAACAATACTAACTTAGAAGAAGAGAAAAGGGACTTGATTGAACCAAAAATTGTTAGGATAAATACAACTCACACTGATACAAGCATAAACCTAATATTACTCTCTCTGCGTTAGAGTTAGTATTCTCATTTTTAAAGAGAGCTTTAAATATTTTTATTGCAATAATAACTAATAGGGCATTGCTTGTATTTATTATGATTGATCTCCTTAGTCTCCTATTATCTCTCTCTATTATTTATTTTCTTTAATTGTGTTAATTACCCTTTAGTTTCCCAGTCTTGCTCTTAAAACAAGAAAAGCTTAAGAATTTTGCAGCAGCTTTCAAATCCAAAGTGTATAATAGTTAAGTTAATCCTCTCCTCTCCGTTGAAAATTTTCCACTTTTCCTAGAGACATTTTTGAATGACTTCATTGTAATAAAAATAATAAACTCTATCTTTGGCTTAATCTCATATTAATGCAAAAGAGCACAAAAACCATTTTTCAAATAGCACAAGTCATTTAAATTGAACCCGTACTAAGATTGCTACAAAAATATACTGAATTTTTTTATTTTTGGGCGATTTTTCTAATATGAAAAATCAGCTTTTAAGGGGAAAGATAAAGGAAAATGATAGATAGGATGGTCTAAAAGAATAATCTTTTCAACAAGGAAAAAAAATATATGCTTGACTAATGGAGAAATCGCAAGCAATAAAACACATACTAAATAACAATTTTAGTTTTTCATATTATTTTGTTTTTGAAGACTCTGTAAGTTGTAATTTGAGACCTTATCTTCCTTTTCCCTAAAATCATATCCTTTGACTTGGTTTATTTTATATTCCTCTTCATACTTGTTTATCCCTCCATGATGCAGAATTTTCCATATTTTGCATTTTTTGATTAGTCTATCATTTTCTTTAGTTCAAAGTTTCACTATCTTGTCTGCTATTGCTAAGAAAGAGTCATTGTAGATTAATGTCCTAGGAATCTTTTATTTGGACGAATAGTAAATTTCGCTATGTCTTTTCTTGTGGGTGATTTCCATGTATAGTTAGCTTTAAAAGTAGCTTTCAGATGTGTCTCAACATCTAGATTGAATGCAGTCGGCTTGGCAATCGAATAAGGAGGATTGTACACACCAGGAATTTACGAAGTACTAGAAAGATGATGGAGATTCTTAGCAAGTGTCTAGAACTCTTCTCTAGCTTGAGTCTCAGCACGCTTGATCTCCTAAATGCGCTCGTCTTCAGCAACTACTTGCATCTCTCCTTAGAATCGAGTGTTTTGATCTCCTAGCTCTTGCAAGAATTTCTTTCTAGCATAGAAATCATGAGTGAACTTTCGCTGGTAGAATCCCCTGAATATTTTCTGAATAGTCACAGTCTGCTGTGAGAAATATCGAACATTCATAGAATTAACGTTATTGTCTTTCTTTCTTTGGAACTGGCATCTCGCTAGGAAACCTCTAAATCTAGTCTGGATTCTAATCACAGATGCTTTCAGCCGAACATACCATTTCAAGCATCGAAACATCTTGTACAAAGATTGTATTTTCAGAGCAGCATTATTGTCTCTGGCATAGTATTTCTCAGTTTCGCAGACTTAAAAATAGTATTCTTATTCTAATCTTAAGCGCCTGTTAGCCTTCTCAAGAGCAGTGATCGCTCTCCAACTCATTTTTTAAATAGCAGTTTCACTCTTTGCAGCTTTTTATTCTTTCGAATTAATGACTAAAAGATAAAACACAAAGCAATTGATTAATCAATAAACCTAAAAATTTCCTTAAAAGAATGAATATTTTTTTACATTTTTCTTCTTGTATTTAATTTATCAAATAAAGCAACAATCTTCATTTAGTTTTTTTTCTTTGTAAAAAAGAAAGAAATTAAAGACTTTTAAATTGCATATTTTTTCATTTGAAAACTAATGGGCCTGAAGCTCGGGTTGGGGGGAGGCAATCAATAATAATTGTGCTTTATTCTTAAAAAAATCGAATTTAATTAATCATTTTTTCATTGAAAGTATCTTGGCGGGAATGAAAATTTAAAAGCAAAGACAAAGGGATAATTAAAAATTATATCTCAATTTTCAAAAAAGAAAGGATATTTCAATACAACCCTTTGATCAAAAACGTTTGTTATTCATAGTGAAAAGAGAAAAGTCAATGAATTGAATATTTTTTTCAGCATTCGCTCCCCTTCTTATATATATATATATAGATATATATATAAAACTTGGAATCATATACTTTTTCGAATGATTATCGGGTGCCTTATGGCATAGAAAAGTTGATCCTCGTTCCATCAATTATTGCTCTTCTTCAATTCTTGTTGGAGACAGATCTCTCTATGAATACAAACAAAACAGACAAAGCAACCCAAGTCTCATGCAACCTTCTCAGATTTTGGAAGTCAGAAAGAAGTGCTTAATCACCCTCCAGCTCATTGCTTGAGTCACACCAGTCAAACCAAGAGGAAAAACCTTTTTCCTCGCTCAATACAAGTAAATTTTGAGAAAGAGAGAGAGAGATATCGCTATTTATTTTACAAAATGTTCATACATACATTGTCACTAATTCTTCACATTTTTCCCCAATCGGGTGGGGATAGGTGTAGATTAGCGTTCATAATTACTGCTTATCGTGTAGCTAAAAAAGAATATGTAAAAAAATATTTTCCATTTTGAAAAGGAAAAGGTGTGCAATCGATTTATTATCTCTTTCTTCGTAGATAGAGACTCATTCCTTCAATCATCTCCTCTGAAAAAGAACTTACGGTTTCTTTAGCATTCTTCATTTTTGTCAATTCTTGATTTTAATAGAGAATTAAATAATGAATTTTTATGTGTGCTTTCCTTGCAGATTAAGGAATATACTCGAGCAATCCTATTTCGAAACATAAGAAGCAGATAATTTTGTAAAACACAATTATTCAGGCAAACAGATGCAATAGAAATTTCTCTTCTGATCTATTGATGCTATGCTCTGCACTTTCTGTCTTTAAAGCGTAGCATGAATTCTCAGCTTATTGATTTTCAAATCCTTTTAGCACAAAAACTATCGACTCTTCTGAAAATGCAGAGATTGAGCTAAGATGCTCCATTAAATCTAAAGATAAAATCTATGAACTGTATTTTTCATGTAGTTAGAATGAATTTTCTCTGGGGGGGAGGGGGGACGGGCATTAATAGGGTTTTTTTACTAACCTTCTAAATGCTAAACTGACCAAATTATTTTTAATTTAACAATGCCTTAATCTTTTTAAATTAATAACTGTTTATATTAAAATTCTGAAGCATTTTTGATGATTTTATGCGAAAAATACGATATCAACCCATTTGTTGATATTACAAGGATGATAAAAAATAAAAATATTATATTCTGAAAACATATTATGTCAATGATATTGTTTATTTTCTATGAAAATCATCTAACCTTCAAACTTTCATATTAGATGGCATTTAGAAGGTTTTGTTTTGATCTAACTCGATAAATGACCCTCTCCCTCCCCCCCTTTTCTCTTTAACTAGCAGATTATCTTTCGAATTTCTTTTAATTAAACATGATAATAACTCAGATTCATTTACTCATCCAACGAAAGATTCTTCATGAAATGTCTTAACGTTATTCTCAATTTATTCACGTAACGGCTGGAGTTCCTCAGAAATTCTCTTAAGATGATCACTTTCCTCAGCATATCGTTTAGAGAGGCATTCTGAAAGTTCTATATTTCTCGAGTCTGAAGTCTTTATTGCAGTTAATAATAAAGACGCCTCATCAACAGCAGAACTTCCGAATTGAGATTTTTACTACTTTATTTGCAATTTTTTTATGTTTCACTAAAACACTTACCAGCTTTTCCCACTTTGATGAAATATGCTCAGAAAACCTCGCAAGCAAGGGACTTATTAAATTATTTTCTGAAGATAAACTGGACAACAAACAAAAACAAGAAGAAAGGGGAAAAGTTATTTGTTTAAATTACAGCTATGCTTGTTCAATCTACCTGCCTCTTAAGGATAAACACAGCATGATTATGAGAGTCTAAGCTCTAGTATATCTCTCCCTCAGCAGAAATCCATCTTCTCAATTATTTAGTTGCAAGTATTAGAATACCTGAGCGAAATTCCACTCTGATTATTTGTTTTTGTTTTCGAGAAAAAGTGCTGAAAATTGTGAAATTATATTTTACCTTTTTTACGTAGAGTTAAACGTGATGCTGATTATTCTCAAAGCTATCAGACAGCCGTTGTTGGATATAATCTAGACTCGGAAGGCCATTGGGACTCTTGTTCATTTCATTTTTGAGATAGAGATCGGCAACTGTGGATTTATTCAAAGTAAAGTTAAAAATATTGTTAAAAATTGATTGGGCTGTAGAATTGTAAGAATTTATTTGAAACTTAAGGAGTATGTGTATGTCTACTATTGTTACTGGTAATATCTGAAAGTAGCTTATTTCTGGCAGTTCAGTAGTTGCTCATTTCATCATCATAGCCATCGAAATCACCATTTGTTCCAACGAAATCGCTGATGTTTCTATGTCCTTCAATGTAATTTTGTTTTTATTAGTCTTTTGATACCCTTTTTCGTTTAAAGCACTCAAATCTAGATGCTTAAATACACTGGAAATCAGAGGAATGAGACAATCAAAAGTAAGACGTTCTCGATAGTTTGCAGATTTCCAGGTGTGAAGGATTCTTTTGACCTATTCTATGATTCCCCCAAGAACTAATTTGTGTAGCGTCTCTATTGTTGGATCAGAGAACTACCATCAGAGACCTTCAAGATTCTGGAGAAGTTCTCACTGTCTGAGACCTTCTTGTCATTTAAATACTTATCGCTTCTGTCGCTAATAAAACATATGTTTCTGTTTTGATTATCGAAATAAGCTGCATCCGCAAGTGGTTTCTATTCTTCTTTTCGATGCTCATCTTGTAACGCATGTCCTGATATGAAAATAGAACTGAAGATAGATCCTAAACTCTGTTGTTCTTTCTTCAACTGTTGATGATGATCCCCTTGCAAGTATGATTGAGGTGTGAGCTATTACAACTATGAAGAATTCTGTGATAAACTAAAAGAAATCCCTTCTTTTTCATGATATGATTATTGGTATTTTTTTTTGTTGTTGCTGGCATAGTTAGCTATTTTCTCTTCTACCTTGAGCCGCAAAGAATCCATTCAAGCGAAGGATTGGTCATTTTGTTAATATCAACCTCTTCAATCCCAGTACAGTAGTTATATTATTCAGGAGCCATTAAGTTTCCAAGTTCAGTCTTTCTGCTTTTCCCAAATGAATATCTTGAATTATTTCCTTGCAAGACAAAATCATTCATTTCGTCTTTATCATTCTCTCTATCGAGCACACTCTTTCATGACACATAGCTTACCATTGCTTATTGAATTATTTCTGTTATTGCTGTTGATATTCTTCCTTGAATCTCCTTCCTCTATCACTGAATATGTTTCTCAAATAAAGCAACATTTTTAATCTATCCTACTCCTTAAATTATCTATTCACTTGAAGGAGAGGCTGATGTATTTCTTTAAGTTTACCTTACCCACTGCGATCCTTTTAGCTCGATTAAAGTTCAAATAACCACAAATCATAATTAGTATCATTTCTAATTCCATTCCCAAGTAGATTATCGGTGTGGATAATGTCTTTCGAATTTGATTTGAATTCAAAAAATATCTAATCTTCTTGTCATTTTCAGCCCTCAAAGTATTCTGCTTCAATAGAACGCATTTCATTTCCAAGTTAACTTAAGGGAAATTCACATTTTTTGAATAAATATTCATTCTCCAAAAGCTAATGGATTAAAATTAATACGAAATATTCCTCTTAGCAATAACAAAATAACAAAGGATAATAACTAAAATAAAAATGATTTTAGGTATTTTGATACTCATCTACCAAATATGATTAATGCTTAAAGTTTAAAGAAAGTGACAAAGTTAATGCTTTGGAGAAATAATATTTGATAATCGTATCAAGTTTTTAATATTACTCTTCTTCTTTTACAAATACTTTTGAGAATGCGAGAAAGGTAAAAAGGCATTGAATTTGATTTTGATCCTTTCTCGATTTCACACAGGTTATTTCATGATTGGGAAAAGGGGAGAGGGGAGGGGGATACATATTTTTAAATACATAGTAAACAGCTATTCCACAAATTAACACTTGTCAAAAATATTAAAGAAACTCTATGGCATTGTCTCTTCTCAAAATACTTTCTCTCTCTCTCTTCTTTGGATATTGAAGAATACAGTGAATAGTATTTTTATTACAAATATTAATCTTATGATCTGTTATTTCTTTTAAAGTATGATTAAAAAGAGGCAGACTGAGGGAAAATGGAAGGAACTAGAAGTGGAAATTGAAGTATGTTTTCAAATGATGCTTTTAGCATTGTTGCATTAACTTAATAATTCTAGTTATTTTCTTTCCTTTTTGTACTGCTGTTAACAGAGCTGGTGAAAAACCATTGTTGATAATTGCTTAGACCGTCTTTCACAAGAGGTTGATTGAATTACTTTCCCTTTTCTATTGAACCCTTGTTCAATATTTTAAATAAGAAAATGAATTGAAATTAGATGAAGTAAAAGCAAAGGAATCTAACTAAAATAATCAAAGACACAACAAACTCATAATTTCAAGGTATCATTTCAAAGGGAAGTTGGTTTTCTCCATATCACAACTGTGGCAAGTAATGCAATTGCAATTAAGCAAATTATGTTTCTTTAGTGTTCTCTATCTCTTTAGCGCTCTTCTCTATCGAGTTAATGTACTTCGAGTTTGAGCTTTCTATCGAGTTCATGTTCTTCGAGCATTGACTTTTTATCGAGTTCATGTCTAAGGCCTACTAATTTTTCTTTCGTGCAATAGCGCCGATTCTCTCTTCGAATCTCTTCTTCTTCAATGTGGCTAAGTTGATGTTGATGCCTGGACTATTCTGACTAAAAAACAAAATTTAATTTCACCATTAGTTATTTTTTATGATCATAAATCATTTGTGTTCTTGACTAGTTGCGTTCCTTCCTCTCACAATAAACTAGGATCTGTGTACGCCAAAAGATGATTTATTTAACTATTAATACCGTACAGGGTCTTATTGTTGCTTTAAGAGGGAAATATCTTGGTTTTAATATTTTCCGTTTTGGCTACTGAAGTTCATTTTTGTTGGGAAGTTTGAGTCTTTTTTGAAGTTTATTTTTTTTTGATTATTTTTTTTGATGAATGTGAATCTCAACCGCGCTTTTCTGATCGATGATATTGTAGCTACGCTAAAAATTAGTATATCTTTTTCCCAGATCCTTCGAATTCAAAGGAATTAACTTTTTAACTACTTATTTAATCACAATTAAATAATTAGCGCCTTCATATGGTGCGATAAATGTTATTCGTTGTATCTTCTTTATTTATTTCTCAAAGAAGGTATGACAATTAAATATCTGTTTCTCAAATAATACACAAATGACATGTTTTGACAAAATAACCTTTTAATCATCTTTGACATCGAGTTTTAGTATATTTGTTTGCTGTGTGTTTTGATTTTACTGTCACAGATAGATAGTCTTGCTCATTTATCTCCAGGTTTTCCAACATATTCAAATATAAACCTCCTACTAAATTATGTTGATATGGAATAAATGCATAATTTATAAATCTTTCGAGGAATTTTTACTAGTAAAATAGAAATTGAGAAAAAAATTGATCCGTAGCAAAGACAAACAACTTTTTTTAATTGTATTGAATACTGTAAATGTTCATCACAAATTGCCAATCTCAACACTCTCTATCCTTAGTCATTTTCATTTAATATGGCATATTTTCATAGGAATAATCATACTTTCTTCCTTTCTCTTGGAAAAGAGAAGAAGAAAAATAGACATAATAATAATAATAATAATAATAATAATAATAATAAGATAATTTTGATTCAGAAATCTCAGTGTGAAACTCAAAAACCAAACCCGCCATCTGCATGAAATAAATCAGACATTCTAACTTGAATAAAACTAACTAATCAAATATAACAGCAATGATAATCTTGATCCAGAAATCTCAGTCCCGAACTTGAAAACCAAACCCACCATTTGCATGAAATAAATCAATGAATTGTCTTGAAATAAGTAACTCATAAAATATCAACAAAAATCTTGATCCTGATAATCTCAATCCGAAACTCAAAACCAAACCCACTATCTGCATTAAATAAATCAGACATTTAACTTGGTAATTAATAAAACTCATCAAACGAAATATCAATGATGATCTTGATCCAGAAGTCTTCAAATCCGAAACTTAAAAAACAAAACCACCATCTGCATGAAATAAGGCAATTAGAATTAAAAGTAAAATAATTTAATAACAAAAAGCGAAACAATAAACTTACTTCAATAAAAAAAAAATCGAAAACCTTCTTCTATTCTCACTATCAATAAACTATCTCACTCGCATCTCAACTTTTAACTTATTATTCTCTTCATATCGAAACAACTTTCTAACTTACTTTCCATCTTCATAAAAAAGAGCTCTAAAATTGTTATTCTTTTCATAATCTACATAGAATGATTTCATGATATTTTTAATTCCTTCTTTTTCTATCAACTCATCGACCCACTTATGGACTCTTTCACTGATTGATTCCTTTACTAAGTTCTAATAAGAAACTATCCTCAATTAATTCTTTCCATTCACATAGAATTTCTCTTCATATTGTTTTGCTTTCTAGCTATCGAAATACTTTACTAATGAAGTTTATTCTGCAATCTTTTTCCCCTCACCAGCTACGATAATCTAACTCGGCCTAACTTTAGGCTTATTTTGTGTATTAAATAATTTAAATCTTGCCTAGACATATCTCTCAATAATTTCATTCTCCTTTGATCTGTAATTGTTATCTGCTCGACTAAGTTTGTCTTCAAATTCTACAAGTTTTCTTTACTTTTTGATCTGAGAAAAACATGAAATGGATCTAATAATCGAACTCTATCTCTGAGATATTCTTACAATCTCTTGTAGATGCATCTATCAGTTCTATCAAAATAACCGAATCCTTATCCTAAATCAAATAAATAAACCTTACAAATAGATTCCACCTCTTCAATTTCAAGCTCATCATTACTTTTTTAAAAATATTTGTGTTGATGAAAATCCAGCAACGATTGTTACTAACAATTTTAGTGTCACTTCCACTCATTAATTCTAACACAACATTATTATCTTTGAACTCAATCACTTGATACAATTATCCATTGAATAAGCCCTGATTTTTATCATTTTTTTTGTATAAATATCTGCAGCATTTACTAACACAGATTCCATCGACAAAACCTTAAATCTATTCGACGCGATTAACTTATTTATTTCCTTTCTCTTCTTATTGGCTTTACAAATAAAACTGAACAATCAATATCGCATTCTTTCATTAAATATTCAATCTTTCCCTCATTAATTAATCGCAGAGCCTTTTCGTATGAAACTCTATCATACCTCGAACTGTTTTCTTTGTATGATGACTTCATAACAGAATATTCACAACTCTTTAACTATCTCACTATTAAAA
>Ga0302284_1001084_pt1 | contig 12377 bp, 9 predicted proteins | sample III_Fen_E2_1_FD_198760 | JGI IMG/M metagenome (GOLD analysis project Ga0302284, IMG submission 198760) | Peat permafrost microbial communities from Stordalen Mire near Abisko, Sweden - III_Fen_E2_1 | ecosystem: Environmental > Terrestrial > Soil > Wetlands > Permafrost | place: Sweden: Abisko...
AAGAATTAATTTTCTTAAAATTTTACTCCCCCGAAAGCTACAGCATCTGGAATTGCTGCTACTCCTTAGAGTATCCCGGAAGAATCTGATTTGCTCTAGAAACTAAACAATTCCATCGCTGAAGATAAACTCAATGAAGTAATTCACACTTTTCTTATTTAAACTTGACTTCAACAGTTAAGATAATTACCACAAGCACTTCTGCTAAACATAACTAAAATAATCGCTTTCCTGAGTATTCTCTCTTTTCTAATTTTTTATTGTTTATTAGGCATTTGGTGTAGCCATCACATCAGGTCAACCTGACATTATCCTCGAAGTTATGCAGTCAACAGGTCAGAAATCAACTAACAACCTGAAAAACCTTTTATTTCTTTTATTTTTCTAAATAAAATTTTATTGCCCCATTTTCCAAAAGGTGTATGCTTGAATAAATTAAGTAATGTCCACGCCGAAGCACTTATTCGATTCATCGTAAGCTAGCTGCAAAAACTAGAGCAAGTTCCAGTGTTATTGCCATGGGTAGACGCAAGCTTATCCAGAACACCAGCGCTTTCCAACAGTACTTTGAAGGCAGTTTAGATTTCCCTGCAAAAACTTCTAGAAACCTCATCTGACAAAACAGAAGGGAGCCTATCAAATAAACAACACAGCTAAGTGCTCAAACTATTGAATCATATTTCGCATCTCCTTCCGACACCTAGTCCTCCATAGAATTCATCAACACTACCCTTTTTGGAATCGGTAAATGGCAATATTAGTAATTTTCAAAATTTTCGTAAGCCATGGCAGATTTCATAGCAAGGAAATATTTGATGCTTGCATGTGTTTTGTTTGAAGAGTAGTGCAGAGCAGAGAATATGCTTGCGGTGTATTCATACTGTTTGTGATAAATTTAAGTTATATGCTCTTTTGTTGTTCTTTTCCTTATTTTGTCATAGAATGATTTATTCGAAATACTTCCTGTAACTATCTGCTTCTTTATACATGTCTTCGGTAGTTCTTGCTGGTCTGTCTGTGGAAAAGAAAATTTATTTGAGAGATTATCAAATAATTCTGTTAAAAAGTATCTTTGTTTACCATCACTGTCTACATTGCTTGCTTCTCGATTTGGCTGCATTGGAATCACATGGATGTGCACATGCGAAACGGTTTGACCTATTGTAATAGATGCACCCCAAGCCAAAAAGAGAAGCAAAAGGTTTTAAATAAAGAAATAAATCAATAAACTGATATTACCTGCATCTTTACCATCTTGTACTCCAATTTAGCAAGGTACATTATAAATCTATTCCATTACTTTGGAAACTTTTTAAGTTGTCTGCCAAATATCCAGTGTTTCTTAGTCTGTAAGTTCCGCTAATCTGGAGACTTATCTTCGGCTGATAACCAGTACATGCCCAGCCACTGCGGGACGAAGATTCACTGTCGCGTAGACGTTCTTTCCAAGAAAAAAGATCTGTGCGAGGGATAATTACTGGCGACCAAAATAGATAGGTAGACTTGTAGCCAAAAGGCTAGAAGTGAACATTAGCTTGATAAGCGTATGTGATTTTGTTGTTATTGTGATTAAGCGGGATTTAACTGGGTTGAAGATATTTTAGAAAATTTAATTTAAGAGTTTGATGAAGATTTTAAGGGAATTAAAAAAGTAAAAGGGGGAATTTATCCAGGAAGAGAGACAAAATAGGAAACATGAAAGAAAGAAATGATACTTAAAATTGATTGATACAACAACAACAAAAAAGAAGGAAAAAGAGAAAATATAACCATTTCAATTTATAAAAAAAAATAATTGACCATTTATTATGGAATCATCTCATAAAAATGAGAATTGATTTAAAATTTTAAGGAATTGTTAGATTCTTTGTGTTGTTGGAATGATAAACTAATTTGGCATAATTCCCTTTGATGATTATTGTTTGAAACGCAAGGTATTTCTTCCTACTAAGAAAACCGCAAAATCTATTTTTCAATTTGGGGGAGGGGGTCATTATTGGAACAAAAATAAATAATTAAATCTATTTTTTCGTGAAAAAATACATCAAGTAATATTGGAGAGAACAAAGAAAGGAGATAAATGAGTTGATTGCAGTATGGTTTAGTTAGTAAAATCATTGGGAAGAAGAAAATCAAAATGAAAAAGGGGGAAATACTCTACAAGCAATTATCTCTTTTTTACTTTTTTGCAAGACGAGGAGATTCTATAGGAATGCAAGAACTGAGTATTTTTGTGCAATTTTTCACACTCAAATGAAGAAAATTCAAAAAACAATTCCCTTAAATTATCCTCATAGTATTGACTATTTGAATATTAAATAATTCAACCATTTCGCAGTTTTCAAGTCCAACATAAAAGATGGAATAATTACTAATCTATTCTGTCCTGTATTCAACGCTTAAAGTTCAGCAAATGCTAGTTTTTTCACATGTTCAACCTAATAATAGACAAGAAGAATAAATAAAAAGAATATTTCTGGCATATTTTTTGTTATTTTTTATTCTTCTCCTTTCTATTGAACCCCACTTTACCGCCAACAATTTGCCTTGCCATACGCTATTTAAAAGCTACGATCATTGCTGCATGCATATTTTTCATATATGAAGAATAAATTTGTTATTTCAATAAATTTAAGTTGCAATTACCTTTTAGTTCTTTGTTTCTCTTTAATAATCGTTGAAACAACAACTAAAATTAAATACTTTATACTTTTGAAATTATATTCAAGACAGCTTCCACAAAATGAACAAAAAACTTTTGATGGAAAAAAAGGAATCGACTAGACAATTCAGAGAAAAATAAAAGTGGCTTTTTAAATAAAAACAAAACAAATACACTTCTTAGGAAATAAACCATATGATTGTCAAATTGTCAATGGATATTAAACACATTTAGAGATATTTATGAAGTTTTTCATTCTCAGTTGTAACCTAATTTTTGCTTTTAGGGTGAGTACTTTTACCCCACTTCTTCTTCAGAGAGATGAGCCAAAAATATTTCTCTAACTTTCGAGTCATCGACTGCAAATGTTTATCAGCCCCACAAATTCAGTTATCATAAGAATCCAAATAAAATTATGTCTCTCTTTTGCAGTCTGAATTATCTATTCAAGCATTCAATTAAACGAAAGGTCTCTAAAAAATTCATCGATTTTAAAAGAAAAAATGTATGAATACAGAGTGAACAATTTGCTTAATTTTTACTTTTTAAGCCTGCAAGCATTGTCTATTTTCACTATTATAACTCTAAACTTAAATAATACTTACTTTAACTTCAGAAACTCATGCTTTTACTTTAGAATTTGAACTGAAAATAGTTTTACCAATAATACTTTGTAAAATCGAGCTAAATGAAATGAGTTTGAAATATCTCTTATGATTGCCAACACGATAGGTAAAAAAATATTAATAAAATGCTAATAAAATGACTTAATGTGCCCCTTAATTCTCAAAGATATCGCTTCATATTTTGTCTTAACCTAGAAGAACTAATACATCTTCTAGCAGTTCTTATAGCATATTTATATAAAGCCCAGAAGCCTGCAACAAATTATCTAAATAAAAGTTATTGTAAGTTATGGGTTTGCGATTTTATTAATTCGGTTTGTTACGTCATGATTGATTTTGGACTAGATTCTGAATTTTAATATATTTGATTTGTTTTGGAGATTTCCATGGCTAGAAATGACACATTTACATAAAGCAAAAGAGCATCCATTATGGCAGGCGCTGCTGAGCAAAGGGGGTTTTTGTTTAAAATGAGAAATGAATATCTAGAGATTGCTGAGAAATCGCAAAGAATACTATTGCAGTGAATAAATGTAAACAACTTTTTCCAAATTATTGTTAAAAATCATTATAAATAAAAAGTTTTACAGAACTCAGCTTTAGCCGCTCATTTGGAGGGTGTTTTCTTTTTGAATTTGATTACTAAGTTTGTATTGTAAAAACCTCCGATTAAAAAAGATATTGAGAATCGCAGTGGGGGAAGGATTAATAGAAATACAAATATTATTACATACTGTAACTGAGAGGCATCAGCTGAGTTATTAAAGATCCTTTAGATATTTTTTTCCCAGCTTTTTTTTATCTGTGAAATATTTTGCCCAATTAGAAATATCGTAGGGATTTAAGGTATTAAAATATTAACAACGTTGGTTTTATCTATCTGTGCCGAACTATGACCAAGCTAAGAAACCAATTTGGTCTAGAACAGTATTTGAACCTGTTGCTTTTTTTACAAGAAAGAGATTTTAGAACTCTTCATGGTTACACTTTATCTTTCTAAGCAAGATTTTTTTGTTAAAAACTTTCCAATCGAGGGAAATATTCACAGAAAAAGAAGCCATATGACGAATTATTGCGATTCGTTTGAGTAGTAGAAAAAATATAATCATTCTACACTTCAAGGTATTATTAAATAAAACAGAGAACAAAAAGAGAGATTACAAGAAAAAAATAATATTGAAATCAGCTAAGAAGAAGGTATGATAGAATTCAACTATTCTGGAAAGGAAGGTCCCTCTGGAGCTAGTGGAAAAGATGGAACGAATGGATTTTTTTCTGGATCATCCGGGAGTCCTGGAGGTGCTGGAGAAAAAGGATGGTGCGGAGAATATGCAGAAAAAATGGATGTCTAAATAGCTACGAATGGATAAATAGTAGTGGTAAACGAGGTGAATTAAGGAAGATTAAACAATCAATTGCCTTTAGGATCACCAAGCTCTTGGATAAGTCTATTGGCAAGAGGAGGACAAGGAGGTCAAGGAGGAAGAGGAGGTGATGGAGGCAATGGAGCTGCAGGCTCCACAGGAAGCGATGCAACAGAAACTCGATGTGGTCGGGATGGAGGAGATGGAGGTAATGGAGGTGACGGAGGTGATGGAGGTGACGGAGGCAGAGGAGGTGATGGAGGTGCCATATCTATTTACATTAACACTGCAGACATGGATCTATTAATGCTTCTCAAACCCTTATAGAATGATGGGGGAGAAGGCGGGGAAGGTGGAAGAGGAGGATCAGGAGGGTATGGTGCACCTGGAGGAAGAGGAGGAGCTGGAATGAATCTCTACGAAAACGGTACAAGAGTGAGGACTTTATCAGGAGGAAGGGAAGGAAGATCAGGAATTAATGGATCTAGGGGAAGTAATGGATCTGATGGAATTAATGGATAAAAAGGAAGAGTAATCTATTCAGTGGAAGGTCAGCCATATGGTTCTAGATATGACATTAAAATCCTCTAAATAGACAAAATCTTATCTCCTGATGGGGTTATCGAACCTGGCGAATAACTGCTTGTTCAAGGCATGGTTATTTAGAATACCGGTGGAATGCATACCCCACACTAGCAAGGCATTTTTGTCAGCATCATTAACAACGATTGGATTCATTTTGAAGGAAACGATTAGGTTTAAATGAGGAATTACATCGATCCTGGGAGTGTTTGGGCATTGGCACCACTGAGGTTTACTGTGAGAGAGTTTAGGGACCCTGTGATAGACACAGTCTTCAAGAAAAAAGGACAGTTAAATTACAGAGCAGTTATGCAAAGAGTGAATAAAGAATTTGATTATCTTCCTGGTAGTCGCGACGATTTCATTGAAATCAGATATCCTGTCGAGATGTCTTAGATATAAATTTTCAGATCGATCACTGCGAATGAAGAGTCTCCGTTCTCTATTTCAGTATGGAATCGCTCGTATGCTGATTTGGGAAGTTAATCCCAAGGAAAGAGACTCTTGAATTTTCGTTTAATGCTCATGAACAAACGATAATATGTAGAATTCTCACCTAAAGAACTCGCTGACTAACAAAACAAAGCAAACAATGCTTCCGTCGATGGGCAGAGAGCTTTAGATCAAAATAATTTTATCCAACCCTTGATGCATGAGTAGCAGAATGTCATCATTCATTAGGTATTTTTACCAATGCTTCCTGAGAACTCCCGAACAGTTATATCAGGGACTATCAAATGGAAAGATCTAAATATACCGATGCACTCGAAGCTCTATTTCCAAGCGAAGCTAGACATTGGGTATTTAAATGATCCTGAATAGACTTTCTAGAATATTTAAACGAGAAACTTCCATATCTAACTCACGGAGAGCCATTCTCTTAATCATAATGCTGATTTCCTTCTAGTTTTCAACTGCGATACATCCAAATAGCTGATTGATTCGTTCAAAGCGTTCGCTCTGGCATTAGGATCTGACATTGATCTTTGGAATATCTCCAACTATCAGGGGTTCTCATATGATTTTAAAGTCCAGCCTGAAAATTAACCCCTCAAGAATCTGTATAAGAATAAAGTTATTATTATTTTAGCGAATCAATACAGCACGATCACAAATGCTAAAACCAATGCCGTCATCGAAATGAGACAAGCTAAAATCTATAAAGCAGCCAAAGAACAAGGGATCCATGCTTATATTATCGCTGATACTACAACAGCTTTCCCTCCCTTTTATCTCTTCAATCCGAAGTGTCAACAAGAAGGAAGCACGAAAACTGGCAATGTTCTAGCTACATTTTATGAAAAAATGGCTTCCAATAAAGCAGCTTACAAGAAACTCCAAGACACAACTGCAGACGGGCTTCGACAGAAAGTGAGTTAATTAGATACACTTCCTTACAATCAGGCATACACATTTTCTCTCGAGAAATCTGTGTCTTGTTTTTCCAAACCGAATGTTCAAGAACTCCAAAAAAAAGCAGTCGAGATCTAGAAAAAATTACAAGACACGAATTTTACATCATCTTACTTAGTCGTATGGGACTACGATGCGAAAGTTAAGAAGTCGGGTTGCTTCTCGAAGGATTACTCATATGGAACGATTTCTGTTTCGGAGAGTCTGAGAAGAGACGTGACAATGATAGCGCAGCGCAATAAGAATTCACTCACGAATCTAGCTAGTATTGATGAAAGTGACATGATTATTCTGCTGAAGCTGCTTCCATTTGAGAAAAAGCTCCAATATTTCACAAGAACATTGCATCTAAGTGAGATGTCCGCGATTCTGCTGAAGGCGATTATTTCTGATCTGACTGATGAATACAATCTGTACGTGAATTATAAGTAAAAAGCAGTTAATTTCGAGAATACGCTAGTCAGATGGTTTGCATTCTCGAATCTGCCATTTAATCAGATATTTAATGGAAATTACAAGACATAAACACCTTCATAGATGTAAGTTCCTTAAACTTAAGCTGAAGTACCTCAGACGTAAGCAGAAGTACCTTAGACATAAGCTGAAGTGCCTTAGACCTAAGCTGAAGTGCCTCAAGCATAAGTTGAAGTTCTTCCAGAGGAAAAGAACGAAGAACTTGAATTAGAAAAGTAAAAATTAGAACTCTTCGAAAAGGAGATTCCTAAAATCAAAGTTTATTCTGAAGGTGTCACAAACAAGAACTCAAGACCTGAACCTTGCTTAACAGAAGAAAATGAACCAGCTACACTCAGGCAAGCAATACCTTAAAAAGAAGCGATTGATACAGAAACAGCTCTATTAAAAACAGAAGCTATTGATATTACAATTAAGGCACCAGCTTCATCTACAGAATAACCCAAATAATAATAACAACAGCAACAACAATAGCAAGCAAAACCAACTCCAACTAAGCAGCAAGTGAAATCCACTCCTGCCATCCCCTCTGTAAACCAAGTTACTCCACCATAAGATCAGTAGATCTCTCCCAAAATTAAAGCCAATTTCATCAGCAACTTAATATATTTTAAGACTGTGCTTGTTAAGTAGCTTTCTTTCTTTTAAAAATACTGCTGCTGTTCAAGTCCTTCGAAACTAATCACGAAGCATTGTATTGGGCTCTTGGAAGGTGTGCTCACAGTGAAATGTAATGTGCTTTTAGTGGACATTAACAAATAGACTCAATAGAATCTTAAAATTATGAAGTCCTAATCTGATACCAAAGAAACTGCGTTATTGAAAGTCAGATAGCCTTATTAGTTCGTAAAAGGCAATTAATTTGTTACAAAGGAGTTCTACTTGAATAATCATCATTTGGGAGCATCTGCAACCATGCTACCGAATTCTGCAATGCCAAAATTTACCTTTGTCGATAACGAAGCAATTTACATTCAGCAAGGTTCGTATGATTTCTAAAATGAGCCTACATTCGAACTCAACGAAGGAAAGAGACAAAAGAAGATAAAGCATTTCGAAGATCTCGTTACTTTTGAAGTCTGAGACATGCTCATTAGTCGCAGAAGTGCTGCAAGCAGACAACTAAATGAAGAAAGGAATAAATAATTTCGAAGTTTCTTTCAGTCTTTTCTTAGCAAATCGATTTTATTCTAGTTTTACCAAAAATATATATTTTTTAATTTTTAATGGTTTATTTTTTAATTATTCTACAATGATTTTTCAAATATTTATTCTTCCATTTTCTTCGCCACAACAACAACGAATATAGTTAGTTTTGATGATTTTGAATTCTTGAATTTTTAGACAGATAAATAATAAAAAGATCTTGAACATCAATCCGAATATCTTTCTCTTCTTATTTTCCTCTCAGATGGAGAGGAGTGCAACTATTCCTCTTGAAACTTATATTAAATAATACCCTTTCTTTCTCTATCTGTTCTTGTTAGTTTAATAAAAGAACTATTTTTTATTTATTTCGTGTGATCAATAAAATTATCTCCCGCTTTTCTCATATTCTTAATTCTTGAAATAAGAAGGAAACAAGCGCAGAAGGGAGAAATTAATTTTCTTAAAGCAAGAATCCAATCTTAAAGATTTTAATATCACCCCTAAACATATCGCACAATAAATCCGAAAAATGGACGCAAAGAAAACTATCGAATGGATCGAAACCTAATGGCCTGCTAATATCCAGCCAAGTCTTGAGGAATTCATCTCCATCCCGAACACCAGTCATGGTTTCGACCCTGAATGGAACACAAATGGACTTCTTGAGAAAGCTGCTAGCCATTTGATCACTTGGGCTAAAAAATAAGGACTTAAAGGTGCCACCTTCGATCTCATTAAAGACGCAGATAAGTCACCTCTCATTCTCATTGAAGTAGCTGGTTCCTCACCTGATGATAAAACTGTGCTCTTCTATGGACACTATGACAAGCAGCCTCATATGACTGGCTGGAATGAAGGCCTTTCCGCTACTAAACCTGTCGTTGTTGGAGATAAACTGTACGGAAGAGGTACAAAAATGAATTTTTTCACAAATATTCTAAAAATTATTTCCTCTTTATGATTTAATAAAATGTTATTTGTTTTATTCTAGGTGGTGCTGACGATGGCTACAGTATTTACGGATCTATCGCAGCTATTAAAATTTGCTAAGATTAGGGCTTGCCTCATCCAAGATGCGTCATCCTCATCGAGGGAGACGAAGAATCTGGATCATAACATTTGGACCCATATCTCGAACGACTCAGAGATAGAATCGGTCAGATTTCTATTGTCTTCTGCCTCGATTCTGGTTCATTGAATTACGATTAAGTCTGGATGACCACTTCACTCAGAGGTAAAACTTAATCTATTTATTCATTATTTTATCAAGCTTTTTGTGCTGTCAACATTTCTCAATTATTTTTATTAATTAAATTACTAATTTTCTTGCCTTTAATTAATTTGTCTAAAACTCCCAAGGTTGCTTGCTCGGAGTTGTCAAAGTTAAGGTATTAACTGAAGGTGTCCACAGTGGAGATGCAAGTGGTATTGTCCCAAGTAGCTTCAGAATTCTCAGACAGCTCATTGAGAGAATTGAAAACGTAGAAACTGGAGAACTTATTGAAGACTTCCAAGTAACAAATAATAATTCTAATTGAACTACAAAAATAATTTTTACCAATTCTTTAAACTGTTTTCTTTTCTTTTAAGGTGATTATTCCTCCCAATAGATACGCTGAAGCTTTGTAAGTTTCTCAGCAATTAGGTGAATCCCTCGTCAAGCGTTTCCCTCTCGCTGAAGGAGTGACCCCCGTCAATAAAAATCCATTCTATGCCTACGTCAATAGTGTAATTAATTCAATAACTTTTCGCATTAATATACTAGGATAATAAAAGAATTAATTAAGTAACACTTTTTTGATAATCCCAAAGTGGCTGCTACTTCGTTTATTTAAAACAAGTAGCATTTCATTAATCGGGCGGTTGATTTTCGATATTTGTAGTAATTTACTTACAGGGTGTTTCTTACAATCTACCAATTGTTTTTAACTTCTATACTATTATGTTCTTCAATTTACAATTCCATCATTAAATATCTGTTATTTTTTCCTTTTTTTTTGCAGACATGGAAATCAACTTTGAGCACTATTGGAGCTGATGGATTCCCTCCTATTGCAACTGCCGGAAATGTCCTTAGAACTGAGACTGCAGTCAAACTCTCCATCAGACTTCCTCCTACTAAGAGTGTCGAAGAAGCAAAGGCTTCTTTCCTCAAGGCGATGACTGAAAATGTCCCTTATGGAGCTGAAGTAACAGTCACTAATATTGTTGGTATGCCTGGTTGGAATTGCCCTGAAAGTGCTCCTTATCTTTAAGCTAGTATCGAAAAAGCCAGTAAAGATTATTTCAACAAGAGTTCGTTGAGCTTTGGCATGGGAGGTTCAATTCCTCTCATGGGATAACTCTAATAGCTTTTCCCTGCCGCTCAATTTATCGTCACTGGTGTCCTTGGTCCTTAATCTAACGCTCATGGTCCAAATGAATTCCTGCATATTCCTTACACTAAGAAGTTGATCTGTGCTATATCCTCCATCTTAGCTGACTCTTATGCCAATCTCAAAAAATGAAAGAGGATTCAGGGAAGAAAGTGAACACAAAAATATTTAATTTCTTTGTTGAATTTTACATGTCAAACTGTGATGTTTCTCAAAGGAATAAACAAGAGTATTTTTAGCTAATTTAGTATTTCTTCTCTCCTTTTTTCTTTTTTAAACCTCTTGAATATAAATAATGTCTCAGAACATTACAATTTACTCATTGAGTCAATTGGTAGAGAGTGGATGAAGATTAATTATAACCCTAAAACAGAGGGAGAAATAAACAAAAAACAGTTTGGGCTCAGTATTCATAAGGAGGGGTTTGATGTAAAACCAAGTGAAACTAATTAAAATCATCCGAGATAAGAAACAAAACAATACTATTAATTTATTTGTTTTTAAATATCTCTTCTCAATAAAGAATCTTAGAATCATTATCCTACTTAAATTCGACAAAGAATTAGGAAATCATGATTCCAAATTAGATGATTTCTTGCTTTCAGGCAGGTATGTAATTCTCTCTGGGAGGGTAGCACTACATCATGCAAGGCTGTGTAGAACCAGAGCTAGGCTTGAATTCTACGGAAATTGAATGTTATGTTGTAAAAGTTGTAGAAAACAACGAAAAACGATGTCTACGCACGATGCGAATTGAGAAAAATAAAAAAAACAATGAAGGGTATGATTTCATTAAAAAGGAGTCAGAAGTTCTTGCATCAATACAATCCTAACCAAGAGCGTTGAAATACTTTGGAAAAGCAAATGTAATGGATTTGAACTCTTGTTTTCGCAGTTGTATTGTTGTAGAATTGCCAATTAGTACTTTAAGTAGCTTGTTTGATGGTCACTTAGATTAGCTTTCTTTGGCTGAAAGAATACACATTTCAGTCTCAGCAATTTAAGCCTTTAGTGTATTCATCAAGTAGAATGTAATATGGAGTGAGGAGATAACTTTTAGCAGTCTCGTTGTGGTTTAAAATAACAAAATAGCAATAATTTAAGGGCCGAGTACTTGTGAAGTATTGGAAAAATCATAAATGAGATCTAGTATTGAGCAAGGATACACATATAAAAAGAACTGTGCTTAAATCAAGGCAATCGCGTTGGGGATTCTTTTAAATGATAAAGATCTTGCTTCCAAGCATGCAACACCTTATAATCTCTAGCAATTTGTTGGACGAGTTATTTCCAAAAATAAAGAACTAACAAAATTAGCTCAGGGGTACTCAGATTACCCAAAGATTTTTTAATGTTTTGGGCTCGAAGAGTTAGAAAGATTTTTTGAATTTGCAGGCTCAAAATATGATTAATCTAATCACAGCGCTGAGAATAATAATCTCTAGAAGAGGGAAGAAATTGAGTCTTCTTAATCTAAATAAGATGCAATTGAAATCATTAATTATACACCTGAAAATTCACTTGGTAAAGATAATAGTAGGAGTGTAGCAGATTCATTACTTCCGTTAAATAGCTAAAAAGATCAGAATTAACCAAAATTATAAAGTAAAGCTGAGAGACTCAGCATTATCTAAAGAGAATTAGTAGATCATGTTCAATAGGAATCTCAAAATGAGGATTACTTTGCGATTACAAAGGTACCGCAGAGGCAATTCTAAAATTAAGAAATTAA
>Ga0302284_1001086_pt1 | contig 12371 bp, 9 predicted proteins | sample III_Fen_E2_1_FD_198760 | JGI IMG/M metagenome (GOLD analysis project Ga0302284, IMG submission 198760) | Peat permafrost microbial communities from Stordalen Mire near Abisko, Sweden - III_Fen_E2_1 | ecosystem: Environmental > Terrestrial > Soil > Wetlands > Permafrost | place: Sweden: Abisko...
CAATGGAATTAAGTTCTTCAACAAGGTGGCGTGCAAAAATTTTCTGACCAGGTGTGCTGGGAGTCATATTTGTATTTTCGTCGGAAGTAGTAGTAAAACCAACGTATTTCAAAAAACGATCGGTAATATTCATCATAATGTCCTTTTTTAAATCTCGACGCAAAAATACTCAAAAAAAGGTATACAAATTCAGTTTTGAGACGTTTTTTATTGACAGCATGTTTATGATGGGGAGGGGACGTAAATAAACGTGGTTAAAGTAGCTGCTAGCAAAAAACGTTCTATAAATTTACGAATGGAAAAATACGCAAGACTATCTTATAGGACTGTTCATTCATGCCTTTACTCTACCCGATTATTTCCGTACCTTTGCGACAACTTTTGAACCAAATGGATACAGAAGTGTTTTTTACAGAAAACTTTATGCAAACCAACATATATCAACTCACCGATTTTCTTCCTACTACCAAAAAAGAACTGGAACTCCGCGGTTGGAACGAAGTAGACGTGGTCCTTTTCAGTGGCGATGCGTATATCGACCATCCTGCTTTCGGGGCGGCTGTTATCGGACGCTTACTAGAAGCACAGGGATTGCAGGTGGCCATTGTACCTCAGCCTAACTGGCGCGACGACCTGCGCGATTTCAAAAAGATGGGGCGTCCACGCATGTTTTTTGCCATTTCGGCAGGCAATATGGATTCCATGGTGAACCATTATACCGCCAACAAACGCTTGCGGTCTGACGACGCGTACACACCTGATGGAAAATCGGGCATGCGTCCTGATTATGCCACCATTACCTATGCCGGCATTATCAAAAAACTATATCCGGAAGTGCCCCTTGTCATCGGTGGAATCGAAGCTTCGCTGCGCCGCTACACACATTACGATTATTGGTCGGATAAACTTATGCCAAGCATTTTGGTCGATTCCAAGGCTGATTTGCTCATTTATGGGATGGGAGAGAAGCCCATAGTTGAACTGATAAAACAGATTCGCGAAGGTAAAACCTTCAAAGAGATGACAAACATACCACAAACCTCGTTTTTATCGAAGGAAATTCCTTCTCATCCGAAATGGAAAGACCTGGAACTGGTTTCGCACGAGGTTTGCCTGAAAGATAAAAAGTTATATGCTTCCAACTTCAAGCATATCGAAAAAGAATCGAATAAATACGAGGCCAACCGGCTGTTGCAAAAAACGGGCAACCGCTGGGTGATAGTCAATCCACCCTACGAACCTCTGAAAGAGGCCGAACTGGATGCTTCGTACGATTTACCTTATACACGCGTGCCACACCCCAAATACAAGGGCAAGACCATTCCGGCCTACGAAATGATTAAGTTCTCGGTAAACATGCACCGCGGATGTTTTGGTGGCTGTTCGTTCTGTACCATTTCGGCTCATCAGGGCAAACATATTGTGTCGCGCTCCAAAGAATCGATACTGAATGAGGTGAAAAAGATTACCGCTATGCCCGATTTCAAGGGCTATCTGAGCGATTTGGGCGGTCCTTCGGCCAATATGTACAAGATGAAGGGGAAGAACCTGTATATATGCAGACAATGCCAAAAGCCTTCCTGTATTTTTCCGAAACCTTGTTTTAATCTCAATACGGACCATACGCCTTTGCTCGATATTTACCGTTCGGTCGATCAGTTGCCGGGCATCAAAAAGTCATTTATCGGCAGCGGCGTGCGTTACGACATTTTACTGACCGATCCTAAAAATGTGGAAGTAAACAAAAGTCACGAAGAATATATCCGCGAACTGATTACCAATCACGTTTCCGGACGGTTGAAGATTGCTCCCGAGCATACGTCGGACGCGGTGCTGAACCTGATGCGTAAGCCCAGCTTTGCCTATTTTGGCGAGTTTAAAAAGAAATTTGAGCGGATTAACCGGGAGGCAGGACTGAACCAGCAGCTGATTCCGTACTTTATTTCGAGTCACCCGGGTTGCCACAACGAAGATATGGCCGAACTGGCAGCTCTGACCAAGAGCTTCGACTTTAAGCTGGAACAGGTGCAGGATTTTACGCCAACTCCCATGACACTGGCTACCGAAATTTATTACTCGGGCTATCATCCTTACACGCTTGAACCCGTTTTCACTGCCAAAAGCAAGGATGAAAAACTGGAACAACGTAAATTCTTTTTCTGGTATAAGGGAGAATATAAAAATCAAATCATCAAAGATCTGAATAAAATGAAACGCCCTGATTTGCTAAAGAAGCTGTTTCAAAAATAGAATTTTCGTAATTATTGATGACTTTTTCAACTGCTGACAGGGACTTTGTCCGCTGTCAGAGTTGACAATTACTGTTTCTCCGTCAAATACTTCCAGTACCGCTCGGGTAAATGTTGTCGTTGAAGTTTCAGATTGATGCGTTCTTTGATAGTCATCGATTTGAAATAACCTTTCCACAGTTCCTGAAATAGTTTTTCATCTTCTGCCATCAGTTTTTCATCCAGTTTGCCTTCGGGGAAAAGATCCTTGCTGTCGAGCGTCATTTCGGTAACCGTTCTCAGGTCGTAATAATAGCCGTAGTTGCGTTTGGTATCGTAGATAATCCATTTCTGGTCGGCAAAGCGGTCGGTAAAATGTTCCAGGGTGAGCGGCAATGTGTTGTGATCCGGCGAAACGGGTGCAAAGAAAATATCGTCAGCCGCTTTCTGAAAACGCACCAGTTCTATTAGCCTGCAACGCTCCTTATCCACTTTTTTCGCCAGATTTCGCATTTCGAGCACATCATCATCTGCAAAATTCATTTCTATGGAATGCTTGTTATCAAATGCTTTGCGGATGTAGCGAAAAATCAGTTCATCACTTCCCTGTAGTTCCGATAGCCACACGTATCTGAGCATATTGCAGCTGATAGGCATCAGCTTTTTCCGCAAACCCTGCCATACACGGTCTGATTTAGCTTCATCTGTGATAACAGTGTAACATTCGTCGGTAAACAACGGCTCAACCTCCGCCTCGTCCAGTAAGCGGTCGGGGAAAGTCTTGCGGTTGTATGCATCGAATACGGCAGTGAGTAAACCTTCAAATGTTTTATCGTAGCGAAAAATAATCATTCTGTTGTTGGGGTTTCTATCGTGCAGCGGCTTAAAGCCGCTTGCCGGGTTAATCTGCTACTTGCAACGCGTCAGGCGGACTTAAAGCCGCCAGACGCTAAGAGGTTCTCTAAGGGTCAAACATCAACGACATTTGTTGTTTGTTATCTTTTCCTTTGGCAAACTTTTTCTCTGTAAGTATCCGTCTCACATATTCGGGCGAAGTATCATTGACATTTACAGCTGCTAATTCGTTACAGGCAATAAAATACTGTGCTTTTTTTAATGAAACGCCCATTTTCTTAAGCGAGTCTGAGTTTAATCTGCCGTATCGGCGGGTGACAACTATTAGTTTAGCTGTTTTCACACCTATACCCGGAATACGGAGTATCTGTGTGTAATCGGCTTTATTTATATCCACCGGAAAATGTTCGGGATGCCGCAATGCCCATGCCAGTTTCGGGTCAATCTCCAAGTCGAGATTGGGGTGTTTCTCGTCCACAATTTCATCTACCTTGAATTCATAAAAACGCATCAACCAATCGGCCTGGTATAAGCGGTTTTCACGTACCAAAGGCGGTTTTACAAGCGCCGGCAAGCGGTTATCATTCGTATTTATGGGAATATAGCCCGAATAATATACCCTTTTCAGGCTTGGACGTTCGTACATCGAAGCAGACACGTTAAGAATTTGCTTGTCGCTATCGTCGGTAGCACCAATAATCATTTGCGTACTTTGTCCGGCAGGAGCAAAGCGCGGTGCTGAGCGATGTTTCTGACGGTCTTCGGTGTTTTCGAGCACGCCTTGCTGAATGTAAAGCATAGGAGCAAAAACGCTCTTATGGTTTTTCTCCGGTGCCAGCATTTTGAGGTTTTGCTCGGTAGGTATTTCTATATTCACGCTCAGACGGTCGGCATACAGTCCTGCTTCGCGTACCAGTTGTTCACTGGCTCCGGGGATGCTTTTCATGTGAATGTAACCGTTGTAGCGATGTACTGTGCGCAGTTGCTTTACCACGCGTACCATACGCTCCATGGTGTAATCGGGATTATTTATCACACCCGAACTCAGAAACAAGCCTTCGATGTAGTTTCGACGATAAAACTCGATGGTCAGTTCCACCAGTTCTTCCACCGAAAAGGTAGCGCGCCGAATATCATTGCTGCGACGGTTGATGCAGTAAGCGCAATCAAAAATGCAGTAATTGGTAAGCATAATCTTGAGAAGTGACACACATCGACCGTCTTCGGTGAAGCTATGACAAATTCCCCAACCGGATGTATTGCCAATGCCACCCGGAGTATTTTTTCGTGTGGTACCGCTGGAGGCGCACGAAACATCGTACTTTGCCGATTCAGCAAGGGTTTTGAGTTTTTCGAGAACTTCTTCTTTCATACAGTACAAAGTAACAAATTTTGCATCAGAAAAAATTCAGGAAATAATTAAAAAAAAGCAATTGTTGATAAGTTATTCCTTGATAAAAAGCATACTCAAAACCGACTTACGAGCAGAGATTAAATTAGTTATAAACAATTATTATAATGCAAATTACAACATAAAATCTGTAGTTATTTATCAGCTTGTTTAATCATTTGCAATGCAGCGCTAAGATCACTCACAGGAGCCTGACAAACGTAGTTCCTGCACACATAAATCAAAGTCTCGTCAGCGCTCCATTTTCCTTCGAGCACAGGTAAATTACTTTCGGATTTAGTTCCGGAAAGAATGATGTTGGGCAAATAATGAGTATTCAATTCTTTTCTTAATAAATCGCTGTCTTTACCTACAACCGACACCTCATAAGGGGCAGAGGCAAACCAACCCATCAGAATATCCCAGTTGGCATAGTAAATTCCGCCCTGTAATGCATTTTGACGAACGTTATTAAGCATTTTTGCAGACATATTGATGTACTGTTCGTTATAGAAATAATGCCCTAAAACAAACAAATTTTTCCCCATTTCAGAATTTGAGGAGGGTATTACATTGTCCGAAATTTCCATTTTACGGGCTATCAGAGCCGGTTCTGTATCCGAAGTATAATAAAACATGCCGCTCTCCGAATCGTAAAAATGTGAAACGGCATATTCTGTCAACTCGCGCGCTTCAACTAACCATTGCTCATTAAAAGTATTCTGATATAAGGATATTAATGCCTGAATTATGAATGCATAATCGTCAAGAAATGCAGGAATAGAGGCTTTTCCATTTTTATAATTCCTGAACAAACCATTGTCTGCCGATTTCATATAGCGCAAAATAAAATTTGCATTCTGTAAAGCTGTATGCAGGTATTCAGCCTTATTGGTAACACGATATGCATCACAATATCCTTTCAACATAAGAGCATTCCATGAAGTCAGTATTTTATCGTCAAGCATGGGTTTTTGCCTTTTTGCTCTTTGAGCTTGCAGCAATTTTCTGGCTTGAGTTACACTTTCAGCTAGTTCAACTGTAGTGATATTGTACTTTTGTGCTATTTCATCATCGTTACCTGTTCGGTAAAGAATATTCTGTGAGTGTTCCCAGTTGCCTACTACCGTCACCTGAAAATAATCCATTATCAGTCCCGCATTTTTGCCCAATATGGTTTGCAGCTCATCAAAAGTCCAAACATAGAATTTTCCTTCAACTCCCTCACTATCTGCATCTAGTGAAGAATAAAATCCACCATCCGGTGAGGTTAACTCACTGCTTACAAACTCCAGCGTTTCATGCAGCACTTTTTCATACTGCGGATTACGATTGTACTGAAAAGCCGATGCATAAACACTTACCAGCTGAGCATTGTCGTAGAGCATTTTTTCGAAATGTGGAATTTTCCAGGCCTGATCGGTAGCATAACGTGCGAATCCACCTCCAATCTGATCATAAATACCTCCAAAAGCCATTCTATCTAAAGTTGTGGTAAAAGCTTTCAGGGCATCATTGTTGCCCGATAAATGATGAAAATGAAGTAAGAACTGAAGGCTCGATGGCATAGGAAACTTAGGCGCTGTGCCATATCCACCGTTCACTGTATCAATGCCGGCCTGAATGTGATAAAAAATATCTTCCAGATCATTAACTGTAGTTTCCAATCTGGGGAAATCCACACGATAAATCATTTCATTATTTTGAATACCCTCTGTGAGTGCCCGAGCCTGATTTTCAGTTTTTTCAGGATGAAGCTGAATAAAACTGGATACCTGATTAAGCATATCCAACCATTGCGCTTTGGGAAAATATGTTCCGCCGTAAATCGGTCTGCCATCGGGCAATGCAATACAGTTTAGCGGCCAACCGCCCCGTTCAGTTAGAAGTTGTACCGCAGTCATGTAAATCTGGTCAATATCCGGACGTTCTTCCCGGTCAACTTTAATAGCCACAAAGTGCTCGTTCATATAACGGGCTACTTCTTCATCCTCAAAGCATTCATGCTCCATAACGTGGCACCAGTGGCAAGCTGCATAGCCAATGCTTATCAGTAAGTTTTTATTCTCTTTTTGTGCTTTATTCAACGCTTCCTGACTCCATGGATACCAATCAACAGGATTATGCGCATGCTGAAGCAGGTAGGGGCTGCTTTCGTGTATCAGGTGATTTGTGTATTTATGTTCGGATGTACTCATAGTTTTTGCTTTATTTATTGGGTTGTATTACTGTTAGTAACAGTTCAACCAGCAGTTTAAAACTATATAACACCGTAAAGCTGGATGTGTTTGTAAGCCTCAAAAAGAATAGGAGGGAAGGGAGCAAAAAAAGACCATCTACAGGAGATGGTCTTGGTGTGAAGTAATGTAAATTTTTATTTTAGCTCGGTCTGAACAGCTGCTTTGTAGTCGCTACTGTAACCTGTATGAGCTGTAAAAAGATATTCAGCTTTAGGAAGCTTATTTATTTTGTCAAAAGAGGCTATAGCCGATTTCATGTCTTTAGTGTAGCCTTCATTGGGTTTAGCTACTTTTCCATTCACCAAACTAAATGCGTCGCCTACAAACAGATATTTATCATTGACTAAATAAGAAATTGAACCGGGTGTATGTCCGGGAGTTTGAATGGCTTTTACGCTCAGGCTCTTTATCCGCACTACTTGCTGATCGTTCAACAACACATACTTGTTCTTGTATTCGGTCTTATTGAGTGTCAGATACAGGGGCTTTTCGGTAGCCACTGACGGTAATTCGGTATTGGATAGGTAAATGGTTGCATTTTTAAATAAACCTACAGCCGCCACATGATCGGGATGCGAATGTGTGAGAAACAACGCAGTTACTTTGTCAGGATTTATTTTCAATTTCTCAAGTTCCTGAGTTATAGATCCAATATTGGTTCCGGCATCCACAACGATATAACCATCACCATCCTGTAGGATAAAAAGGTTTACAAACGAGTCTTTTATTGAATAAATTCCCTTTACGATTTCTTTTGTTTCCGTCGGTTCCATTTTGGATGTTTGAGCCTGTAGTTTCATTACTGATATGGATGCAAGCAACAATACAACAGTCGTAACTTTGATTGTTTGCCAATTGATTCTTAGTTTTCTATTCATAACTTCAAATTTTTAAATTATTATTAACAGGTTATTAATCTCTGTTATAAGGTTAGCAATTATCTTTTCTGTCGATAATATACTCCGGCCTGTCTTTGACTTCGTCGAAAAGAATTCCGATATATTGACCCAGTACTCCAACCGTAAGAAGCTGTACACCACCAAAGAACGTTATCAGAATAATCAACGAACTCCAGCCGGAAAGTGCATGCGTATAACCTACTATTTTTCCCACAAGGGTGTAAGCCGCATAAACTATTCCTATCAGTACGGTGATAAAACCCATTCCTGTAGCCAGTTTCAACGGTTTTTTAGAGAAATACAGCATAGCAGTCGATGCAAACTGAATCATCTTGCTCAACGGGTACTTTGTTTCTCCGGCAAAACGGGCTTGTCGTTGGTAGAGGAACGGAACCTGCTTAAAACCAATCCAACTGATTATTCCTCTAATATATTTACCTTTTTCGCGAAATTTCTTGAATTCATCCATTACCTGTCGGTCTATTAATCGAAAATCTCCCGTATCGAGTGGAAAATTTACTTCCGACAAGTAGTTCATCGAACGGTAAAACAAGCGAGCAGACAGTTTTTTGAATATACTTTCGCCTTTTCTTTCGTCTCTGACACAATACACTACGTTAGCTTGCTCCCTTACTTGCGTTTCCAACAAGTCCGGTATCAGCTCAGGTGGATCTTGCAAGTCGGCATCAATAATCACCGCCAAATCGGATTCGCAGCAGTGTATTCCGGCAGTTACAGCCGGTTGATGACCAAAATTGCGGGAGAAATGCAGCACTTTCACCTGCTTATCGGCGACTGCAATGTCAGTCAGCATTTCAGCTGTGCGATCTTTGCTGCCATCGTTGATAAAAATTATTTCGGTTTTGTGCGTTTTTATACCTTCCAACACCTTTTTAAGTCGGCTATACGATTCGGTAATCACCGCTTCTTCGTTGTAGCAGGGTACAATAACTGAAAGTGTATTCATTATCTATTCTGATTTTTTGGTTCTAAAAGTTAGTTTATTATTGAAGAAATACTGTAGTAATGCAACAATAATTATTGATATTAGTTTGGAAATCATACTATCTAATTTCAGCAGGTCGATAAATAGTATCAACAAACCTGTACTGATAGCCATACCTACAAGGGCTATGGCATAAAATGCCAGAAATCGCCTCAGTTTTTTATCTGTTACATTGAACGTAAAATAGCTGTTCAGGATAAAATTATGTACTACCGCCAGCGATGAGCTTGTTATGTTGGAAATTACATAGTTTATTCCAAGTTTTTTATTCATAACGTAAAATACTGCCATATCGACCAATAAGCCCAAACAGCCAACCAGCCCGTATTTTATAAAACGTGTTATTCCATGATTGGCATATTTCTTTAAAAATGTAGAAATCATTGAGTCGTTGTATTTATGAATAGGTTATTGTCAGATAAATTTCAAACGCCAAAGATAGGAAAAAGTTATTTCTTTCCACTCCTTAGCCAGGCCATAAACATTTTCACCTCGGTATAATCCAGAAATACACTCAGCATTTCGTAGATAGAACCCGTTTCGGTGCCTTTGCGAATAAATTCCGAGGCTTTTTCCCGTTTTTCGGCTGTAATAAAGTCATTAATATCCAGTTCGCCACTGATAACGTATTTTTCTAAATGACCTACAATGGTGGTTTTATTTAAATTGCGGGTAAAAGCAATTTCATCGATTGTTTTGCCTTCTTTGTACATTGCCAGAGACATACGCATAGTTTCACCCACAGGTTTCTTCTCTTTCTTTTGGTTGGGTTTCTCTTTTTCGTCCATTAGCGACGATAAATTGTTTTCCTTGCAGTAAGCAGTTATTACTTCTAAAAAAGCCTTGCCGTATTTCTCTACTTTTGTTGGTCCGAATCCACTTATTCTAAGCAGGTCTTTCTCCGTTAAGGGTAAATAGTCCGACATCTCATTTAGCGTCTGACTTCCGGCCACCAGGTAAATGGGTAAATCATTCGGTTCACAAATATGATTGCGAAGCAGCATTAACTTTCGGTACAACTCAGGTTGTCGCGTAGTGAGTTTTTGTTTTGAACTGGTTTTAGCATAAGCATTTACGCTAAATTCAGGTAAGATAAATGTGTTCTTCAGTGTAAAGTAATCTTCTACCGTAAACCGCATCTTCAAACCTTTCTGTAAATAGCTTTTTTGAGCGATATTGGAAAAAACCATCTGAATTCCATCATTGTAATCGGCAGCGTGTAGCTTGCTGTCTGTCACGGCAGGCGATTGGCGCAGGGTTTCCAGCAGGTTATTCATTTTCGGAATGAAAAAACCTATGGCAGCCGTAATGCGACTCTGCAAATGTTCTTCGTCTACCGGATATTGATCCATGATTGTCACCAGCTGGTTTTGAAACTTCCACGCAATCTCTTGAAGTCCTTGCGTCTGACGAAGCAAATCATTGAGGTAATCTGCTGTTTCTTCGTTGAAAGAAGATTGCACTTCGGTGGTTTCTTTGATAATTCGGGAAATCTGTCCGACAGCATTTTTAAAATCAAAAAGCTGCATCAGGATAAAGTTCCGATACATATTTCTGGATGCATTAAACTGTATTTCAAGTTCTTCAACCGGTAATTTATTCCGTTCGTGTTCTACAATCTGACGATCATTTTGTATACTGTTCGGGTTTATCTTGCTGAGTAACACCATGCCTTCCAACGACCGGCAACGACTGAGCGCCACGTACACCTGACCCGATGCAAAAGCAGCTCCTGCATCGATTACAGCTTTGTCAAACGTCAATCCCTGACTTTTGTGAATGGTGATAGCCCACGCCAGTCGGAGGGGATATTGGATGAATTTGCCCAGTTCACGTTCTTCTATTTGCTTGGTGACGGGGTTGGTGCTGTAACGAATGTTTTCCCATACTGCTTTTTTCAGCTCAATACTGTCAATATCGTCGGGACATTTGATTTCAATAAAATCATCGCTCACGCTCTCTACTACTCCGATTTTTCCATTAAAAAAACGTCGGGGTGTTTCCGTATCGTTTTTCAGAAACATGACTTTGGCACCAATCTTTAGTTCCAGTGCTTTTTCTGTAGGATAGCTTTTGTCCGGGTATTCACCTTCAATTGTTGCTTCGAAAGTATAGATTCTCCCCTTTATCTTGCTTAGTTCTTCGGCGTTTATTTGATCGGCTTTGTAATTGTGCGTAGTCAGTGTTATGTAAGTATCATCGGCAGGTGGTACGAACAACGGGTTATAGCGACTCTGAAGCAATTTCAGACTGTTGTCAGTCAAGCAGTTATTTCGCACCTCATTCAGTATTCTGATAAAATCAGCATTGGTCTGACGGAAAATTCTATCCAGTTCGATGTAAACCGGCTGCTGTTGCATGATAGCCTGACTGTGGAAAAAATACGGACTGGAATAATACTGACTCAGCATGCGCCACTCATCGTCCGATGCAACAGGTGAAAGTTGAAACATATCGCCGATAAATATTACTTGCACACCTCCGAAAGGCTCATTATTGCGGTATCGCACATGGCGTAGTATGGTATCTACCGAATCGAGCACATCGGCCCGCACCATACTTATTTCGTCGATAATAAGCAGTTCCAGTTCTTGCAACACCTTACGCCTGTTACCCTGCATTTTCATCTTTTCTATCAGGTTTCGGCGTCCTTCGGGAGTAGGGATAAAAGGCGTGAAAGGCAACTGAAAAAAAGAGTGCATGGTAGTTCCACCCGCGTTGATGGCTGCAACCCCCGTGGGAGCCACTACGGCGATTTGTTTCTGAGTTTCTTTTTTCAGATTGTGCAGGAAGGTTGTTTTTCCGGTTCCTGCTTTTCCTGTAAGGAATATGGAACGATTGGTAAACAACGCAAAATCATGAGCAAGTTGATAATAAGGAGAGGTATTTTCCATAGCGATAATATTCAGGATAGTTTTACTTTTGCAAAAATAGCTAAAACAAATCAGAATTAATTCGTTTTTCGTATGGAATATTATCGTTTTCGTTAGTAATTCCAGAAAGGAGAATATCTTATTTATATAAACTATAAACCAATACATTGGATGACATAAAAAAAGGAAAGCAACTGCTTTCCTTTTTTTATAAACTATTTATTTTGCCAGATTTTTGAAAACCGACCCGAAGATTAAATAACTGGTATTTCCGGCAATGGTGCCTTCATTTTCTCCCCACAAAAATGGCCAGTCGTCGTAGTTTTCGAAGTGGTCGGGATTCCTGAATAATACACCCGGAGCTACATTGCCTGGAATAGCTGAAAAATCGGCTCTGTTGTTGCCATAAAAAACAGCTTTAGGACGCGTAGCACCCACTGTTGCCACAAACGAATAGTTGTGGTATGGATGGCAGCCAAACAACCAGCTGGACACCTTGTAAATATTGCTGTTATCCACGATATCAGGGAAATACTTATTGGCAAAGCAAACGGTGGTTCCAAAACTCAATAAAGCTCCATTACCAGCCCAGTTACCCAAACCGATAGGTACACCGTAAGGGTTTTGTTTTTCGAGCCCTTTGATGTATTCGTTATACTTTACAACGTAAGGACGGAGCTTTTCTTTGTAGGCTGCATCCATGTGTGGAATAGCATCCAATGCCGTGAGCAGACCGAACGTCACGCTACGATCAAGAGCCGGCCATAAAAGTTCCTGAAATTTATCGTTGTACTGTTTCTCTCCGGTTGCAATATATAGCTGAAGATTTGTGGCAACATCCGCCGATCCGAAACCTCCTCTGCGCATACCATTATTCGGC